>TARA_B110000467_G_scaffold164376_1_pt1 | contig 17583 bp, 20 predicted proteins | sample TARA_B110000467 | Tara Oceans TARA_B110000467 (sample SAMEA4398341) | marine metagenome | biome: Polar Biome; feature: [MES] marine water layer (ENVO:01000295) within the mesopelagic zone...; material: water (ENVO:00002006), including particulate matter (ENVO:01000060) such... | reverse complement strand
ATAAAAATTAAGAATTAGTCAGAAAAGGCGGTAGCTACGATGAAAATATCAAAAAAAGAGCGCAGGAGTGCGGTTGATATATGGACTTATATTGTCAGAGCCTTAGCCATTATTGGTTGGGGATTATTTGTTTTTGCCTTAATTGTTTCATACTACGCAGCACCTGATTCCGATTATGGTCTATTGCGCTATCATAATATTGAAATCAGAAAATTTTGGTTAACCCCTTTAACGGGTTATTTATATATTGTTTTGTGGTTAAGTGCTTTGTGTAGCTATTTTTGCTTAATACTCGACAAGTATCGTAGTCGGCGTAAAAGCGATGGTAAACATTTCAATATCTTATTGTTACTGACTATCACCATCGCCTGGGTAAGCTTTATCTTAGTACAAATTTCAGAAGCCAATATCGGTTAATTGAATATTGCTATTTACTTTACTGCTGTATAAAGCATGAATCTTCGTTTAATACTGTACTAATGGCCTTAAGCAATAAAGTTAATTGTTCTATATCAATGACAAAGGGTGGCATAACATAAATAAGTTTACCAAAAGGGCGTATCCATACGCCCAATTCAACAAAACGCTTTTGTATTTCAGCCATATCAACATTTTCCGTTGCTTCAACAACACCTATCGCACCTAAAACTCTAACATTATGTACTCTTGGATGGGTTTTTAATGGTAACAACTGTTGTTTGAATATCGCCTCGATATTGGCGACTTGCTGCTGCCATTCATTACGTTTTAGAATATTAAGGCTAGCATTAGCGACAGCACAAGCTAGTGGATTGCCCATAAAAGTAGGGCCATGCATAAAGCAACCGGCTTCGCCATTACTGATGCTATTGGCAATTTCGTCGGTACATAAGGTAGCTGCTAATGTCATATAGCCACCAGTTAAGGTTTTACCTAAGCAGATAATATCAGGGCTGATATCAGCCCATTCACAAGCAAATAACTTACCTGTTCGGCCTAAACCTGTGGCAATTTCATCGGCAATCATCAAGACATGGTATTGATCGCATAATGCTCGACAGGTTTTTAAATAATTTGGGTGGTATATGCGCATACCACCAGCGCCTTGCACGATGGGTTCAATAATAAATGCCGCTATCTCATGGTGATGTTGTTCAAACATAGCGGCTAGTGCTAATGCATCATCCGCTTGCCAAACTTGTTCAAAGCCTATTTTTGGCGCGGGTGCAAACAAGTTTTTCATGAGCACAGTCTCAAACAGTTGATGCATACCGTTAACGGGATCGCATACTGACATAGCGGCAAAGGTATCACCGTGATAACCATTCTTTACCGTCAATATTTTATGCTTTTCAGGCTTATCTTTGCTATGCCAATATTGAATGGCCATTTTAAGTGCCACTTCTACAGATACTGAGCCACTATCACTAAGAAACACTTTATTTAAACCACCCGGTGTCATGGCGATCAAGTTTTTTGCTAACTCGACCGCAGGTTCATGCGTTAGACCACCAAACATAACATGGGAAAATTTTTCACTTTGTTTAATTAGTGCTTGGTTCAATTCTGGGTGATTATAGCCATGTAACACAGACCACCATGATGACATGCCATCAATCACTTTTTCGCCACTAGCTAAATAAATGTATACCCCCTGAGCAGACTCTACCAGGTAAGACGGTAGAGGCTTTGACATAGAAGTATAAGGGTGCCAGACATGATTTTTATCGAATTCGAGTATTTCTGCTTGTTTATTGTTCATATGTAAAGCTTGGCTAAGTAAATTAGTTGACATATTGATGTTGACGCATAGACTACCCGTTAATATTACGAGATGCAATTTCAACACGAGTGAATAACTATGACACAGCAAACATCAGCGGTAAGCCAATCTATGTCTGATACCATCGGCAATAATAGCAATCAAGCTAGCAGCGAAATTCGCCATAATTGGCAAGCACATGAAGTTAAAGCCCTGTTTGATATGCCATTTAATGACTTGATGTTTAAAGCACAAGTTATTCACCGTGCAAACTTTAATCCTAATGAAGTGCAGGTCAGTACCTTATTGTCGATTAAAACGGGTGCCTGTCCAGAAGATTGCAAATATTGCTCACAAAGTTCACGATACAAAACCGATATCGATAAAGAACGCTTAATGGCAGTTGAAAAAGTGCTTGAAGCTGCACAAGTGGCAAAAGATCAAGGTTCAACGCGTTTCTGCATGGGCGCAGGTTGGCGTAATCCAAAAGCAAGAGATATGCCATTAGTGGTAGAAATGGTGAAGGGCGTAAAAGCACTCGGGCTTGAAACCTGTATGACATTAGGTATGTTATCTGCTGACCAAGCCGATGAATTGCAAGGCGCAGGTTTAGACTATTACAATCATAATTTAGATACCTCACCAGAGCATTATAATCAAATTATTACCACACGTACTTATCAAGACCGTTTAGATACTTTAACCAATGTCAGAAGTTCAGGTATGAAAGTTTGTAGTGGCGGTATTGTTGGCTTAGGGGAAGAAAGCAAAGACCGAGCGTCATTACTTGCGCAGCTAGCAAACCTTTCACCGCAACCAGAAAGTGTACCTATTAATATGTTAGTTAAGATTGAAGGTACGCCGTTATCTGATGTTGCTGACTTAGATCACTTTGAATTTATTCGTTGTATAGCTGTGGCACGTATCATGATGCCTAAAAGCCATGTTCGCTTGTCAGCTGGACGCGATGCCATGAATGAACAAATGCAAGCCATGTGCTTTCTAGCCGGAGCAAATTCAATATTTTACGGTTGTAAATTATTGACTACAGGCAACCCAGAAGCAAATAAAGACATGATGTTATTTGAGCGCTTAGGTATCAATACTGAAACGATAGCTAGCTCAGACGTTGATGATGAAAAACTTAAAACCGCAGTCATTGATCAACAAAATAGTGACTTATTCTATAACGCTGTCAATTAAGTGTTATGGCGTTTAATTTTTTAACTGCCGATGTTGAACAACAAAAACAATGTGCGCGATATCGCGCACGTCAGTGCGTTGCTGAGCAAAATGGTCGTTATGTCAAGATTAATGATAAAAGCTATTTAAACTTTTCATCAAATGACTATCTTGGCTTAAATCATCATCGAGAAATAAACCAAGCATTATCCGTTGGCGCCGAAAGGTTTGGCACTTGTGCTAGTGGCTCAAGTTTAATTACCGGTTACTCTTATGCACACCAAGCATTAGAACACGATATTTGTGATTGGTTAAATAAGCCAAAATGTTTACTCTTTGCGAGCGGATTTTCTGCAAATAGTGCTTTAATGCAGGCATTAGGGCATGAAAGCAGCCAACTTTATTTAGATAAGTTGAGTCATGCTTCATTGATCGATGGGGCACGGTCGAGTGCTGCGAAAGTAAAACGCTTTTTGCATAATGATATTGAGCAACTACAACGCTTTTTAGCAAAAAACCAGCAAACTGAAAATCAAGATAATGAATTAAATCAGGTCATTGTTTCTGAAGGTGTTTTTAGTATGGATGGCGATCAGGCTGACGTGGCTAATTTAGCAAAAATAGCACAACAACATCAAGCTTTGCTATATTTAGACGATGCCCACAGTATCGGTGTTATTGGCAATAAAGGCCAAGGCAGTTCCAGTTTAGCGGATATCGATGTTGTTATGGCAACATTTGGTAAAAGTATCGCAACCAGTGGTGCCTTTGTCGCCTGCGATAATAACTTAGCCGAATATTTGATAAATTTTTCTCGGCATTATATTTATTCAACGGCGATATCTCCGGCCTTAGCTTGGGCGACAAAAAAGAGTATTGAAATTATTCAAACTGAGCATTGGCGTCGTGAAAAAATTATTGAACTGAGTAAATTGCTTACTGAAAAGCTTGATAAAAAAATAAAGTTAATTGAGAACTCATCATCAATTCATGCCATTGTCATTGGTGATGAGATCACCACACTGGATGTTTGTCAGCAATTACGAAATAAAGGCATTTGGCTCAGTGCTATTCGCCCTCCGACCGTTCCACAAAATAGCTCAAGGTTACGTGTTACTATAACTGCGAGCCATGAAGTTAAAGATATCAATTACTTAGCTAATTGTATCAATGAGGTTATACAATAATGCCCAAAATGACTAGTCGTTATAAAATAGCGAAATCTTTTGGTTCTGCCAGCGCATCTTATGATATATCAGCACGTTTACAACGTTATAGTGGCAAACATTTAATGCCATGGTTACCTAATCGCAATGACTTAACGGTGTTAGATTTGGGCTCAGGAACTGGTTTTTTTACTGACCTTTTAGCCAGCAGCTATCAGCAAGTTATGGGCTTAGATATATCAAAAGATATGCTGATATTTGCTCAAGAAAATCGCAATCAAGCTATTTGTTGGTTAGAGGCCGATGCCTATAAGATACCGTTACAAGATAATAGCATTGATTTTATTTATTCTAACTTGATGATCCAGTGGTGTGATCCATTAGATTTAGTTTTAAACGAAGTGATGAGAGTTTTGAAGCCTGGCGGACTTTTCATCTTTAGTACTCTGGTTAATGGCACATTATTTGAGTTAAAGTCAGCGTGGGCACAAGTTGATGATGATCAACACGTGATCGATTTTAAAGCAGAGCGTGAAGTTAGAGCATTGTTGAATGGGCCAGACCGCAAATTATTGGAAGCTAAACAACAAGATATTATTTTAGAATATGAAAATGTTTTGCATCTTGCTCATGAATTAAAAAGTCTTGGTGCTAATCATGTTCCTAAGAAACAAGGTAAGGGCTTAGCGGGTAAAGATAAATGGCAAAAAATGACTAAAAGTTATCAAGATTTTTTAGAGCCAAATAATATTTATCCAGCTACTTATAAAGTTTTTTCGGGCTTAGTGGTTAAGCTGAGCTAAATAACTCAGTCTTAACTCACTAATTGCAATACACCTTTAAGAGTTTCCAATATGTTGAAAATATTCATTACAGCCACTGATACCGACGCCGGTAAAACTTATGCAGCACAAGCTTTGGTAAATGCCTTTGTGGTAAACAATATAAAAGTTGCCGTATATAAGCCAATATCTGCAGGCTGTCAGTATGTCAATAATGAACTCGTTAATGAAGATGCTTTGTTATTACTCAAACAAGCTAATTGCCAACAGACAGTTTTACAAATTAACCCTATTGCTTTTGAACCAGCCATTGCACCTCATATTGCCGCAATTCAATTACAGCAAACAATAAATTTAACTGACATAAAACAAGGCTATGACGATATCATTGCCTTAGAGCCCGAAATTATTATTTGTGAAGGCGCAGGGGGATGGCGTTTACCTTTGGGGCATGGTAACTATCTTTCAGAATTTGTACAAGCAACTCAGCAAAATGTAATACTTATCGTTAATATGAAACTTGGTTGCTTAAATCATGCAATATTAACCTATCAAGCCATTGTGGCCGATGGTCTTAATTGTTTGGGCTGGATCGCCAATTGTCCAGAAAGCATGCCATATTTAACAGAAAATATTGCTGAATTAACTGAGCTTTTACCGGTGCCAAAACTAGCAGAACTAGCTTTTGAACAAGATATCAAACAAGCCGCAAAGAAAATTAATATTTCCCTAATAACAGAGCAATTTAATTTAACCTCTGTTACACAAGTGAATCTTACCAATAGTTATAAATAGTTTTAACGCTTGTAATATATCGTTATTACAAGCGTTTATATTTTAAACAAAAATCAATTTTACTTAAGCAAACTGTCTAAGTTAGAGTCAGTGGTAATGACTGATTTATTGTTGCCTTTAAACAAAAAACCATCAGCATCTTTGTCAGTATCAGATAAACCAGACACTAATGCCATGGTGTTGTCTTTAATATCTAATCCCGTACCTTCAACAATGGCCACAATCGGTGTGGTTTCATTGAGCACCATAAATTCTGCTAAGCGTTGGGCACGTGTCTCACCATTATGACCCGGTGGATTATGATCAGTATAATGAGGATTGAGCTGAAAATTAACAAGCTGTAAAGCATCAAAACTTTTCGGTTCAATTATTGGCATATCATTGGTTGTACGTATTGAAAGGCCAGCGACATTAGAGCCTGCACTCCAGCCAATATAAGGTATACCTTGAGTAACTTTATCTTGAATGGCTTTGATAAGATTGTGTTGATACAACTGATGTAATAAATGAAAAGTATTACCACCGCCAACTGCTATCGCTTTGGCGGTATTAATTGCCTTAACTGGATCGTCAAACTTATGAATACCTTTTACGGTAATACCGCTATCAATGAGGGCACTTTGTACCATAGCCGTGTAGTCATCATAGTTTACAGTAACGCCAGCATAGGGAATAAATAATAGCTCGCTAACACCATTTAATTTTGCCTTTATCAGCGACAAAGCATGTTGCAAATATTTTGTATCACCAACACGAGAGCTACTTAGCAGCAATAAGTTTGCATTTTCAATGGTCAATTTTTTAACCTTTTATTTATTTTAAAGAGCGCTCATTTTACCTGATTTAGGCCTCGAAGTTTATTAATTCTTGCTGGCTATTTAAAATATAACGTGCAGTTACAAAGCAATAAAACTATTTCTAGTGACATAACTCAGCAATGCAAGCCATAGCAATAAAACCAGAGCGTGTTTTGTGATCTGAAGATTTAGCCACCCGATCATCAATTTGTTTTATTAATAATTCAGGCAGGGTCACGTTTATCTTATGACTTTTGCCCATGTAAGGAACAATATCAAAATCAAGTACCGCCCAAATAGGTGAGATAGCTGTAGACATCAACATATGATGTTCAATCGTTTTCGCTTGTGGCACTTGTTCGCCATATTCCACCAGAATTTTTAAGTGTGCTGCCATTGCTTCATTTAGCAATAGAAGTCCCTCATCTATCGTTATTGCTTTCACCTTACAACCAGGCAAATCAACAATTGAAAACAGATAATTTTTTTCTTCGTTATTACGTAACACCAAAACTGGATATTTCATAATTTCGTCCTTTATTTGTTAGCTTGAAACTATAACCCCAATAACCTCATATGTAAACATATTGATAACCCTGAGAGTTATCAATATGCATTTATCGCAACCCCAGTAACTCCCTATCAAGTATTGAAAACAACTCCAGCAACTCTATTGTGTTTAGTTGGTAAATGTTCACTTCGGGTCTAGCTAATTATTTATGGTAATTAATTTTTACGGAGGTTAATTACTTTATTAAACTCGATAATCGGTGTGAATGGTTAAGCATTGATACTTGTAGGGTTATTGAATGGCTTTGTTTGCTTTTTCTAAACTATTTATGAATGCTCTATTGTTATTATTAAGCCTGTATCAAATCGTTGAAATAAACTTTTTATAAAAAATTTCAGTTTAGCATCGAAATAATTCCATGAAATATTGCTGTGATTGCGGATAATTTAAGCACAGTAATACCTGTATTTAGTGGCGTAGATTTGTGCTTATTTTATGAGGGCTAATTAGGGGCTTGATAATTATTTAATTGAACTGTCAGAGCTTAAGCAAACAGAACTTATGTTAATGAATATTTTTTAGTATTGAAATCAATAAATTTGTTAGCGTTTTCATTGTTAAAACTGACGCTAACAAATTTTCTATTATAAGTTAAGCTTGTACTTACCAATAGTTTTCAAAACTAAAATGTCCTTTGGAGCGCCTTAAATGTTTTGCAAAGCCAAGGGCTAACAATACATCTCGGGTGTCATGTACCATGGCAGGGTTTCCACATAAGTAAAAAAAGCTATTGTGTTTATCAGGAAATAAGTTCGCTGCTTGCATTAAACGACCATCACGCAATAGTGCTGGAATTCTACCTGAAAGTATATGCTGATGTTTTTCCCGAGAAACTATTGGAATATAAGTCAGTTTCCCGCGGTATTCTTGCTGTAAATTAGCGATAAGCTCTTGGTAAACTAATTCTTGGGATGTGCGAACTGCATGAACTAAAACAAGTTTTTTAAAACGTATCTTACTTTCATGCTCAGACAGAAGTGAAAGAAAAGGCCCAATGGCTGTACCAGTTGAAAGCAACCAAAGTTCTGTGGCAGTTTCAGGAATTTCATTTAAGGTCATAAAGCCACTAGGCTTTTCACCAACATAAACCTCATCACCAAGCTGAAGTTGAGCAAGTTTAGGACTTAAATCACCACTAGAAACATCTATAATAAGAAACTCCAAACAGTTTTTACCAAGACGATGGTTAGGCGAGTTAACAAAAGAATAGGCGCGTCTGTGCCAATCACCATTATTACCTTTTAATGCAAGTTTAGTAAATTGTCCTGCGAGGTAAGGAGCAATATTGGCTTTAACCGTGATAGAGAATTCATTGTTAGTCCACTGTTTATAGTCTATGACTTTACCTTGAACAAAACCGGTGAGCATTGTTGTCATCACATTCTCCCATAAACTGTATTCCTATAGCGTTAACTTTAGCACGGGTAACTAGCTATAAAGCGGTGCTTTTTTTAAACCATAAGTCAGTATTTTAATCATAGCTATAATTTATCTAGTTTGGCATCGCTTTTATATCATAAATAAAGCTATATTTTTATGTTGTTGATATTTAATGAGATAAATAATGATTTATTTTAAATACAGACCCGACAAAGGTAACACGTAACTATTTAATTGGACAGTTTATGTTTTTCAACATCATTAAGATTAATTGAATATGCATTGCCACCAATACCATGGAACTCCTCATCAGTAAAAATGATAATATTTTCATCGCGAAAAGTAATCGCTTCTTTTTGGGTCACAATACCCAAATCAATGCGGTACTTATCACCAGAGAAAAAATCATCACCATGCCAATTTTCAAATAACCAAATTCGTTGAGAGTCTAACAGTGCAAGCCTCTTTCTGCTCGGACTCAATGCTGCTGAAGTTATCCAACATAATTTTTCCGCGATGGTGCAGGTTTTAAATTTACTTATTTTTTTGGCATCATAGTTGGCCGCATGATCGCCAATTTTATATAAGCTTGTTATGCCATTGAAGGGGACCGTGCGATTTTTAGTAAATAAATAAAGATGTTTTTTATAGAAGACGAATGCTTCAACATCGAATTCCATTTCGTGTGCTTTAGGTGGAAAGCTGGTATGTTCAGGATAGGTAAACTTGATGATCTCTGCTTGAGTTGTTACTGACTTTATATCAATAGGGTTTTCAATTTTATATATTGTTAACCATTTACGTAAATTATCATTATTACCAAAGTCACCTAAAAAGAAATGGCCAAAGTCGTCTTGGGTCATGTCTTCCCAATCAATATTCTTTGCGTTAGTGATGGTTATTTCTCGATCGATACCGCCAGTTTTATTAATTTGATATAGTTTTGCTTGATCACCACCGTCATTAATAGCCCAAAGTTTATTATTTTTATCAAACTCTATGCCTGATATTTCCTTTAACTGTGCATCGATAGTGGCATATTTATTTTTATATAGCTGATAGCTTGTTACAGCGACAATGATACTAACGGCAATAGCACTTCCAGTAAAAAATCCGGCGATTGTTTTTTTCATAAATTTAGAAACCAATTAAGTGTATAAATTACCTGGCGCGCAGCATAACAAGGAACTTTATAGATTACATGTTTCAAATTGTATAAGTGTTTATTTTGGGATATCTGCAATAAATTGTAAATTTTTATTAATACGGACTTAAAAAACACCTCATTATCGAATTAACACTTATGCTTAAAGTAGGTTCGTTGTTTTCTCGGAGTGAATATGAAAAAGTTCATCAATTACTCACTTATAAGCACAGTATTAATCTTACTGATGGCTTGTCAGTCAACAAGCTCATTGATAAATTATCAAACTGAAGAAGCAGGCATGAGCCTTTTTCTGGATAATAAATTTAAGGGCCATCAGGATATAGTTGTTGAAACAGAGGCGGAAATATTTGCCTTAAGTGAAGATATGCAACAGATGGTAAAAAGCATTAGCTCAGAGCGTGATACGCGTAAGAAAACCAATAAGTTACTGAGGACTTTTTTCAGCCCTGACAAGATCAACTTAGCCTATCAATCGGGTGCTAATGTAATTGCTGCGCAAGCATTTAAAGATAAAACCGCAAATTGTTTGTCGCTAACAATTATGGCATACGCAATTGCAAAAGCAGCAAAATTAGATGTTGCTTTTCAACGTGTTGATATACCAGAGTATTGGGTACGTAATGGCAATGTTAACATGTTGACTGGCCATATTAATTTAACTGTATTTGAAGGGCCACTCCCACAAAAATTAGTCTTTTGGGAGCGTAGTGAAATTGAGATTGATTTTGATCCTTTTGTGTTTAAAAAGTCTTTCCCAAAACATAAAATTAATAAAAATACTGTACTTGCCATGTTTTATAATAATAAAGGCGCCAATGCCATGATAAATGGTAACTATTTAAGCGCTTATGCTTATTTTAAAGCAGCGATCGACACGGACTCACTTTTTTCTCCTGCTTGGGGTAACCTCGGTATTTTATATCGTTTCAAAGGTTTTCAACAACCTGCCATTAACACCTACCGATATGCGATAAAATTAAACCGCGATAATTTAACTGCGATGTCGAATTTAAGCCTGTTGTTACACATTAATGGTAAATATGACGAAGCGAAACAACTTGATAGTCAAATAATGCGCAAACGGGCAAATAATCCTTATTATTATGCACTGCTTGGGGATGAAAGATTGCATCAGGGAAATTATAGTGAAGCGATAAACCACTATAAAAAAGCGATCAAGCTAGATGATAATATCCATGAGTTTTATTTTGGTTTAGCTAAAACTTATTTTATGTTAGATGAAATAACAAAAGCCGAAAGCTATATAAAAAAGGCGATGAGGCATAATCGTATTTCTCAACTTGATAAACAATATTTGGTCAAGTTAAACCTGTTAAAGCAACTTGATTAGACATTTATTTGTGTATGGCTTGTTAAAATATTTTTTTCTGCTCATGAGCATTATTTTATGCTCAGCATGTAGTATTGATACAGCTAAGCCAAGCATTCCTATAATGCCGGATGAAATAGTATTACAGCATTTACACTACTTGTCGTCTGATAGCTTAGCGGGTCGTCAAGTTGGTACGAAAGGAGGGCTATTAGCGCAAGACTACATTATTAAGCAACTTCAACAGTATCAAGTTATGCCCTTAACGACAGCTTACAAAGCGAGTTTCTCCAGTACTAATTTTTTTAAAACAACTCAAGGCAACAATATTGTTGGTTTTACGCCAGGTACAATATGGCCAAATAAGTTTATTGTGCTGTCAGCACACTTTGATCACCTTGGTAGCCGAGGCCGAAAAATATATCATGGTGCAGATGATAACGCTTCAGGTACGTCAGCCTTATTACATTATGCAAAACGGATACAACAGTCACCATTACGCCATAGTGTGATATTTCTATTTACTGATGGCGAAGAAGCTAACTTAATGGGCGCGCGGGCTTTTATCAAGCAAAATTCGCACTTACTAGCTGATATTGCACTGAACATTAACATAGACATGATTGCAGGTACTCGGTCGACTAAAAAGTTACGCTATATTAGTCGACGGCTTGATGAGATATTAACCAGAGATGTGATACAAACATTAACGACACAAGATTACGCTATCGAATTAAAACAAGGTTTTAAGCAGCACGGGCGCAGTAAAAAGCCGCGTATTCGTTGGGAAATAGCCAGTGATCACGCGGTATTTTATCAGCAAAAAATTCCCTTTATATATTATGGTGTTGGTAACCATCAAAATTACCATCAAACGAGCGACAGTTATGAAAATATAAACCAACAATTTTTCTTGGCGGCAGTAGCCACTATTTACCAGCAAATTAGCTTTATTGATCAAAATCTATAAATTATTCAACGGGACTACTCAGGTTGATAAAAAACGCGTTATAATGCTGTTTACTTTAAAAATTAATTAAATGGGGTTATCTCATCAATGGAAAAGCGATTTATAACAGCGCAAGAATTGCTTGAAGATTCATTTCGTGTAGCTGCGAAAGTTTTCGAAGACGGTTTCAGACCACAATTTATTGTTGGGATATGGCGTGGTGGCGCACCAATTGGTATTGCCGTACAAGAATATTTTGATTTTAAAAAAGTGGAAACAGACCACATTGCAGTGCGTACTTCTTCTTATTACGGTATTAATCAGCAAAGTAAAGAAATTAAAGTACATGGCTTGCACTATATTATTGAAAATGCCAATGCAGATGATGGTTTACTGATCGTTGATGATGTTTTTGATTCAGGGCGCAGTATCGAAGCGTTAATAGCTCAAATGAAGAAATTAACCCGTAATAATATGCCAAAAGATGTCAGAATTGCTTGTCCTTGGTACAAACCTCAGAATTCTAAAGTTGATTTGGTCCCTGACTACTATGTCCATGAATCTACAGAATGGTTAGTTTTTCCACATGAATTATCGGGATTAACACCGGATGAAATAGCTCACGGTAAAAAAGACCTAGTTAATATTTTAGAGCTATTTGAATAGCTTATCTTTAAAGGTTAGATAATTTAACGCACGTATTACGTGCGTTATTTTTTTATCAAAAAAACATACCGAAAGAAGCTACTTACTTGTACAAAAATAGTGAATGCATTATGTTATTTGCTATAAAGCGTACTTTACCTGGTCATAACCCATGAATATAAAAACAATCATCTTATTTAGCTGCTTCTTTTCAACAGCTATTTGGGCTAAAACACCGCTGGTATTATTATCAATTGATGGCTTTGCCCAACGCTACATTGAGCAATATCAACCAAAGGGCTTAATTTCACTTATTGAGCAGGGCACTAGTGCACAAGCATTATTACCTGTTTATCCGAGTAAAACCTTTCCTAATCATTTAAGTATTATTACTGGTCGTTATCCGATAAATCATGGCATAGTGCATAATAGTTTTTTCCATCGAGATATTAATAAAAAATATAAGCTCGGAGATGGGAAGAATGATGCGCGTTGGTTAACAGCAGAGCCCATTTGGCACATTAATGAAATGCAAGGTAACAAGTCAGCGGTCTATTTTTGGCCAGAGTCTGAAACGGCAGTTGCAAACAAAAAAGCCAGTTATTATTACCCCTATAAACATTCTACGCCTAATAAAGAAAGGTTAAATCAAATACTAGCATGGTTACGTTTACCTGAAGCTGAGCGACCAAATTTTATTGCCGGCTATTTTGCCACCGTTGATGATAAAGGTCACGGTTTTGGTGAGAATTCACCCGAGCTGATCAACGCAATTAAAAATCTTGACCAATTAATTGCAGATTTTATGCAACAAATTAATCAGGAATTTTCAGGTCAAGTTAATGTGGTGATTGTCTCTGATCACGGTATGACTAAAATTAATGAAGCCCCCGTAATTGATTGGCAACAAAATATTGTTGAAGGGGTAAATGTGGTTAATGGCTCTACTCAACTTTATTTATATAGTGATAACGAAACCAAATTAGCACAAACTGTTAGATTGTTTAAAAGTGAACAATACGATCACGATGTCCATTACCGTGTCTATCAATATCCCAATTACCCAGCCCATTGGCATTTAAATCGTATGACCTCTGTTGTTCCAAATGTGATAGTTGACGCGTTGCCGTCTTATATTTTTAACCAAGGTGGTTCACATAGCTCACCCGAAACTCATGGCTATGATCCGAAATTAGAACGTGATCTTGATGCTATATTTATTGCCGTTGGACCATCATTTAGCAAAAACAAAAAAATTGCTGCTTTTGATAATGTTAATGTTTTGCCCATTGTTACTCGGGCATTAGGACTAAAAGATGTTCAAAACATTGATGGTAACTATCAAATTGCTGAGCAAATAGTTAAGTAAAAGCACGATAAAATGGCCAGCTTTGATTTTGTATTAGTAAAAGGGCATCAAGTAGCCTCGGGCTTGGCAAACGATCCACGTTTTTTTACCGGAACTATTGCTACGCAATTACCATTTTTTCAAGCCTTAGGGTTAAATCTTGATAATTATCATCGAGCAACATTGAATGCTCAGTTCGACTGTAAAGAAGTTGTTTTAAATCATATTGACTATCACTTTGAACAAGTGAAATGGCATCCAGATATGCCAGCAGAAGACTTTCGTTTCTGTCGTTGTCATGTTTTAAGCGCTGATAGATTATATCCTGGCATAATCTATCAGCCTTTGGTTAACACCAAAACAGAGCACTTTCAGCCAAAAAATCACTTAGAAATCCTAGCACCATTTATTACAAATATTAATTATGGTGATGTCTTAAGCTTAAAGGCCCCTAATGCTACGCTGACTCTAATTAATTTTTAATTTTTGTGAGTCAAACTCCACTTATATTGCCGCGATATTATAAATATTGTTTACAAGTGACATTTAACTAAAATAACTTTTCAATAACCGCCATAATAGGGTATGTTTTAACTATCATAATTCTTTAAATAATAATCCTATGCAAATAAGCTATATTGCCCGTCAGGCTATACTGGACAGAAATAATCAAACAATTGGTTATGAACTATTATTTAGAGATAGTCCTGAAAATAAATTCCCTGAAATTGATCAGGATATTGCAAGCTCTAAACTGATCATCCAGAATCACTTTCAAAGTGATATACAATCGGTAAGCCTAGGTAAATTGGCTTTTATTAACTTTACCGAAAGGTGCTTAATCAACAAATATCCTTTGATGTTTGATAAAAGCTCAATTGTTATTGAGCTTGTTGGCCATCAATCAGCAACGCCACGTTTGTTAAATATCGTCAAATATTATTTTGATAAAGGCTATAAAATTGCCTTAACTGAATATGATTTAGATGAAAAGTGGGACATTTTATTTCCCTATATCGCGATGATAAAAATTGATACCGAAATCACTAACGCTAAACGCTTACGGCCAGTTCTAGAACGACTTAAACCTTTTGATATTAAATTAATTGCAGAAAAAGTTGAAACTAATTTTCAGCTACAGTCATTAGCTGAAGTTGGTTTTAATTATTACCAAGGTTTCTTTTATCATGAACCGGAAATTGTCGAAGGGCAAACGTTAGCTCCGATTAAATCTCAAATGCTGCATTTGATCAGCGAAACGTTTAACAAGCCATTAGATTTTGATCATATAGCAGAAATCATAGGACATGATGTTAATTTAACTGTTGGACTACTTAAATTAGTCAATAATGTGTCAACCGGCACGCGCGTTGAAATTACTTCATTAAAACAGGCTGCTGCATATTTAGGTGAAGATAAGTTAAAGCAATTTGTCACCGTTTTAGCGTTATCGAAACTCACCTCAGATAAAACCAGTGAGGTTTCGAAACAATCGTTGATAACTGCAAAATTAATGTCAAACCTTGCAAATGAAAGTGCCTTTGTTGAAATTAGCGACTTTGCCTTTATCACTGGCTTATTAAGTGCAATTGAAGTGATTTTGAGCATGCCAATAGATGAAATATTGAAAACTATGCCGCTAGCAAAACCTATTGAAGACGCCCTAGTAAACCACAGTGGTTTATTGGGTACTTTATTAGAGCTAACGACAAATTATATTACTGGTAATGGTGATAATATCCAACAATTGACCGAGTTTTATGGACTGGATGGCAACTTTATTCATAAAGAATTTGTCAGTGCCAGTAATTGGTGTAAATCCTTAGATATTTAGCTGAGCTGTTATGCGTTATATAAAGCGTATTTTTAATACGCTTTTTTACTTTTATAACTGGATATTCAAGATTATTAATCTCGGGTAAGTTTGTCTTGAGTACACTCTAAAAAATCATTCGCGTCATGGTGTTCATGTAGCTGTGTTGACAGCTCTCCCCAAGTTTTATATAACACCACGTTTAACTGCCGGCCGTTGGTCTATTTCTTTCGCCCAACGCATGACATTTTTATATGATCTAAGGTCTAAAAATTTTGCTGCATCATATAAACGATTTAATGCCAAGGCACCATACCAAGGCCAAATAGTAATATCAGCTATGCTGTATTCTTCACCACATAAGTAATGATTGCTCTCAATATGTTTATCTAGAACATCCAGTTGACGTTTAACTTCCATCGAAAACCTATCAATACAATACTCAAACTTTTCAGGTGCATAGGCATAAAAGGATGTTTGTTATGAAAATGAATAAAACGTTATTAGCTTTAGCTGTGATCACTAGTACTTTCACTATGAATGCAATGGCTGTAGAACAAAAAAATGTAGAGTTGCAATTTGATCCTAGTACAGTAGAAATTATATCTGTAGATCAACTTGAATCTCCACGCGCTTTAAAATCAGAAGGAGTCATTCAGGCTTTTGCTTCAGCAGGTGCGTGGACAAAAGTTGTATATAATCCAAGCCTTTATACAGCAGGCCAGTGGTATCTCGGCCCGGTGATGAGTGCTCCTGCTGGAACATCTCCTTCAGCTATAGTTCAAAACATTACTTGGCAATGGAATATATGGAACTATAATAGTAACTTAACAACTTACTTATGTGAAAGCACGCTTAGTCAGTGTGTTAATATAAGCGGGAATTTTGGTGCGGGAGCTAATTTAAGTACGGTTATACCTGCTATACCGGCTAACCGAAGTTGGCGATATGCATTTTATTACGCAGGTAGTGGTACCATTAGTCCCGCGTTAATAGGACAAAATGGTTCTATTGCCGTAACCTATCAATAAATCATTTAGGCGGTTTTAAATCTAAATTAAAACCGCTATTTATAATCGTATTAAGCATAATAATTTACATAGCTAGGCGTTAATTCAACCAGCTTGGCATAAGTTTTAGGTGAACCAAGCCCTTCATTTCCCCAGTGCATTGCTAATTTATATGCATCTGATTGTTCATCTTGCATGTTTACAATACTCATTAAAATATCCTTGGCGCTCTTTCCCTCAGCCCGTCCTTGACTGATTAAGTCCTGTTCTTTTTTCAAAACATTATTAATTTCTGGTTCCACTTGACTGCTTAAGCGCTTTGCTCTTTCAAGTAATTCATTTCCGTTATTTGCATTGTCGGTATTTATAATTCCTCTCATATCAATACCGATCAAAGATGGCTTTCGGCCTATTAATGAGTTAACTCTGCTCTCCAATTCTTCTGGAGTAGCTGACTCAATAAAAGATATAGTATTTTGACGGAAGTCAAGATTATCGGTATTATAAGATTTATTAGGAGGATTTAAGGCTATTTGTTCAACTTTATTCGTATTATCACGAGTTTGTTGCACAGCATAGTTCTGTGAACCAATAGAATTTATCATGTTATTATCCTTAATTTTTTAATAAAAAGCTGCATTTTTTGTATGAGATATGAACGTCAATACTTACTCATACTTTAAAAGCAAATAACATACCAAAAATATTCTCTACTATTTTTAAAGCATTAAGTATGAAAATATACTCTAAAGTAAAAATATAAGTAATTTTGGTCAATAAAAACGGCAAATAGGGTCACTGTATAATGTTAAGTTGGCAAATTATTGGTTCATTTCGAGGGGATGGGCACAAAACCCCATATTCAAAAAATTTGGCAGGATAGTTTTAATGCACAAGAAATAATAG
>TARA_B110000467_G_scaffold164836_1_pt1 | contig 17593 bp, 11 predicted proteins | sample TARA_B110000467 | Tara Oceans TARA_B110000467 (sample SAMEA4398341) | marine metagenome | biome: Polar Biome; feature: [MES] marine water layer (ENVO:01000295) within the mesopelagic zone...; material: water (ENVO:00002006), including particulate matter (ENVO:01000060) such... | reverse complement strand
CTTATTAGCTAAAAAGTGGTTGAACCCTTTCGCTCAAAAGTTACTAAATAATAATCCTAAACTACAAGGTCTTGAAAAGGCGATAAGTCGCGATAAATGGAGGACTGTGGCATTAGCCAGAGTAAGTTTAGTCTTACCATATGGCATTCTAAATTATGCATTTGGAGCCACTGATATAAAATTCAAGCATTACCTAGTAGGTAATTTGGCTATGATAGTACCATCGGTGATGTATGTTTGGTGGGGTTCACAAACACGAATTATCGCCGGAGCTATTGAAACTAAAGAAAAAGATTTGAGTTATACAATTAGTATCATAATTTCAGTACTAATTACAATATGGCTAATAATTAGGAGCCATAATATTTCCAAGAATATCTCTTTATTCGAAAATGAGTAAGGGGTTAGAAATAGATGTCTATCCAACGATTACGGTATTAGGATTAAAAACCGTCGACATGCGAGGAACAATATCACTACTGGCCCGACGTCATTGGGACGAAGGAGGACCAGACGTGGGGGGTCCAAGTATGGCTGGAATAGCACAAAAACTCGCATCTAATCAAAAACAAGTCGCAATATCCGAATTTTTCGAGAAGAATAAGCACTTTCTTGGTTTTGATTCTTTATCTCGTTCGTTGATAACTGCTGTTAAAGAGGCAGTGGATAATGCTCTGGATGCTTGTGAAGAAGCGCGTATATTACCACGGATAGATGTTGAAATTAAAAAACTCGACTTGAAAAAAGATATTATTGAACTAAAAGTTGAAGATAATGGTCCAGGAATCCCCCAGAAAAGTATTGAAAAGGTGTTTGGTCAGTTATTATTTGGATCTCGGTTTCATGCTATTAGGCAGTCTAGAGGTCAGCAAGGAATAGGAATTACTGGTGTTGTAATGTACAGTCAACTAACCACTGGTAAACCGACTCATGTGCGCTCTAAAATTTCAACAGAATCAACTGCTGCTGTCGTAGATATTGGATTGGATACGAGAAAGAACAAAGCCGTCAAGAGTAATCAGGGTCGAGAAATTTGGGAACATAAAGATGGAACTATGAAACAACATGGATTAGAAGTCACTACACAATTGAAAGCTAAATACCAAAAAGGTAGACAGAGCGTTTGGCAATACCTTCGAATGACCAGTATTGTAAACCCGCATGCAGAAATTAACTTCATTGATCCAGATGGAGAGGTTCATCACTGGCCAAGAGTTACTGAAAGATTACCTACTAAAGTAGAATCGATAAAACCGCATCCACATGGTATTGAACTAGGTCAGCTTCAAAGAATGTTAAACGAATCTAAAGATTCAAGGCTATCTGTATTTCTTAGAATGAATTTTTCAGGAGTGTCTAATAGAGCGGCAAAGGAACTGTGTGCCGCTGCTGAACTAGATGTTGGAGCCAAACCAAAACAAATGAAACCAGATCATATCAGAGCATTATTAGAGGCTTTTCAAGGAGAAAGAATGTTTAATGGTAAGCCAGTTAAAATGCTAAACCCCCCTACGAACTGCCTCTCACCTATTGAAGAAATGCTCATCAAAAAAGGCCTTTCTAAAACTATTGATTCGAGATTTATTACAACTATGACTAGAGTCCCTAATGTATCACAAGGTAATCCATATCAAATCGAAGTCGGACTAATTTTTGGCGGAGATATGCCTGGTGATAAGGCCGTAGAAGTTCTTCGATTCGCTAATCGAGTTCCATTGATGTATCAACAAGGAGGTTGCCTATTGACTAAAGCGATTGAAAGTGTTGACTGGCGTCAATATGGGTTAGACCAGCCTGGGGCAAAAGGAGTACCTAAAGGCCCTGCTGCGATTTTAGTACATCTAGCAAGTACCAACGTTCAGTTTACTTCAGAAGCAAAAGAAGCATTGGCCGAAAATGAAGAAGTTATTGAAGAAGCCAGAAAAGCAATGCTGGAAATGGGACGAGGACTTAGGAAGCACCTTGAAAAGAAAAAGAAGATGGCTAAAACTCAAGAGAAGTTTGAATTAATCAATGATATTTTACCAGCAATTGCAGCTAAGTCCGCTGAAATTTTAAATAAACCAATACCTGACCTTTCGGGGTCTATAACCAAAATCATGTCTGCGGTAATTGGGGAAACAAGTACCGTTTGGAATAAAGAAACTAAGCAAACCGATATAGCGATCACTCTATACAATTACACCACAAGGTCAAGAGCATATACTATTCTTGCAACTTGGCCTGAAAAGGCCGGTGCTAAAATAGTTGGAAATGACACTGGCGGTCGTAAAGAAGCAATGGGTGTTTGGGCATGGAAATTACAAGCTCTAGAACCAGGTGAACGAACTATCATTTCGTATAGCCTAGATGGCTTAGAAAAAGGGGACTGGTCTGAAACCGATATATTCTATCGTGGTTCTCAAGAGGTTATTGGCGCTATGAAGATGGATGAAAAATACCTTGAAGAGATACGTAATCAAGAACAAATTATGAAAGATATGAACTCGGAAAACAAAATTCAGGAAAGTGAGATTTCAACAGAATCGAGTATTGATTCAGACGGTGATTTAGACTCGCCAGAAATCGACTTAGATGAAGTCATAGCATCTCTAGGTGAGCCAAAAATCGCGCCACCGAGTGGACAAAGTACTCTTTTTGGAGGTGATTTGTGATGGTTCAAAGATTTACTTCAGAAGAAACAAAAAAAGCAATGCATTCGGTTGTAAAAGAGATGTATGACAAGATTATTGGTGGCGAGCCACCAACTATGACGCTTCCTGTTAGAACAAAGACTAATATCGGATTTGATAAAAAGTTAGGAGTTTACAAGTATGGTAAAAAGAGATCTATTAGGGATGCAACAAGCCTAGGTTCCGCAAAGCAATTGCTTAGAGCCTTGTATATTGTCGAGTTCATAGAAGAAATGATCGATGCCGGTAAGTCTTCAACTCTAAGAGAAATGTACTATATTTCCGAGGCCTGGGGCTTAGGAAAGTTTGGTAGCCAAAATGAGTCTAATAATTTGGCTGAAGATTTAGAGATTGTAACAAAATGTCTTCGAGAAGATTTCAAATTAAGGCCTGAAGAAGATGGGGCTAGAATGATTGGTAATCTTACCTTGCGTGAGAGGAACCGTCGTGGTGAATGGATGCGAATCAATGCTAGAGACGACGTTGGGGACTCCGGTTATGGCGTGCCGTACAATGTGGAATCTGAAAAAATTGAACTACTGGAAAATGATATTGATTTCATAATGGCTATCGAGACTGGTGGAATGTTTGATAGATTGATTGAGAATGGTTTTGATGAAGAATATAGGTGTGGACTATTACATCTCAAGGGTCAACCTGCAAGGTCTACTCGAAGAATCATAAAGCGTATGAGTGAAGAATGGGATTTACCAGTAGTTGTATTCCTCGACGGCGACCCATGGTCGTTCAGGATTTTCGCATCGATTGCTTATGGTGCGATTAAAACAGCGCATATTTCTGAATATTTAGCAACACCAAGTGCGACCTACCTTGGAATTACTGCAGATGACATAGTTGCCTATGACCTTCCAAGTGATGATTTATCGAAAAAGGATATTGAAGCCCTTAATGCAGAACTTTCAGACCCAAGGTTTGCAGATAGTTGGTGGCAAGACCAAATCAACATGATGTTGGAGTTGGGTAAGAAAGCTGAACAACAATCTCTGGCCAAGTATGGGCTAGATTTCGTTACTGAAACTTACTTACCTGAAAAGTTGGCTGAATTAGGACTTGCATGATTATCTCGTGCAAGGATTGATTTGGGAAGATGGAAACGAATTATCATGGCGAAGTCATCAGGGCAGGCAAATCCTTGGTCGCTTCGCGTCGCAATATTCGGTTTGGTTTGTATTTTCGTTGGCTCAGTGATGCTTTTTGGCCAAGGTAGTTCAATCGATAATGTGTTTAGTCCAAGAAATGTTAGTGACATCAGCGTCACTGGCGACAATAGTGAAATTGGAGAATTAGATTCAGGGTGCCATGTTGCAGTTGGTATACAGGGTAGTGATTATGGAAATATATCATTGACTAAAATGCAAGGCTCGTCCCCTGCAAGTGAATCATTAGAATCAACTTCCTGTGCCACTGACTGGCAACCGATGGATACTAGTGGTGATGAATTTGACTTCATCAATGGTTGGGAGGTTAGTGAACAAGCCGAGTATGTACTAACAATGGATTGTTCTGAGCAAGAGGGTTGTGAAAAGGTGACTATCTGGCTGGTCGATGTAGATGAAGCTCAATGGTCTATATTTGGTGAACTAGGATTGATTGCTGCTGGTGGTTTGTGCTGTTTTGGGTTTATTGCCCTTCCAATCGCCTTAGTATTGTACTTATCTAACAGGAATAAATCGAAAGTAATGATGATTAATTATGATGGGATGGTAATGCCTCTGTCAGAATTAACCCCTGATACAGTAAATAAGATTGAACAATCAAATAACTCTCAATCCGTAGAAAATCCATTTGCAGATAGTGGATTGGCTAAAACCGATGATTTCATCGATGGTCGTGAAAGTGTTGAAAATGGCACATTACTCACAACTGACCAAGTATTTGCTTTGATGAAAGGAGATGTGAATGAAGCGCAGAAGAGAGTCAGCGATCCATTTGCTGACTTTAATCTACAAAAAACAGATACTTCATCACCTACAAAATCAAGTAACTCGATAGATATCGCATTTTGGGATTCAGGGGATGATGAAAAGTTCTCTTCAGAAGATTCCAAGCAAGTCGTTAAAGAGACTAAAAATAAATCCCCTAGTAAAGCCAGTGAGAGCCAATCTAAAACAGGGGCTTGGAAAGATTGGGATGATCTTTGAGTGATTATAATGGAAAAATACTTTCGTATTGCTGCTGGAATTATTGGCTCTATACTTTTGATAGTATCTTTTGTTGGAATGAATAATCAGTTGGCTGAATCGGACAGCATTGAGACTATGCTTCCCCCATGTAGTGTTGATGAAGGAATGCCATGGCCTGGTGATGAAGAAGTGACTTGTTATTGGGGAATGTCTGTTGAAATCGTTGAAATCCCTGCAGAAGCAATTGCTGCAGATGTTATTGTCGATATATCATGGACTCAAGATGGTGTATGGATTGGAATTGCTGAAGCCAATCAAGTAGAAAGCTGTGAACTTAAAACCGATTATTATGAGTGTGCTAAAGATTCTATTACCCTGATTGCTGGGGGAAGTTCTTCAGATGGAGATATTCAATGGACACCAGAACCGGGAGAGTACCGCTTTGTAGCTGGAGGTGATGACTCTCAGTCATTGCAACAATTTTCTGTCGATTGGGGATATGAAGCGACTTTGAAAAGTGGAATCACTACTCCATTTTTACTAATCGGAATTGGCCTTTTGAGTTACTCTATCTTTAGAGGTTCCCTTTTCTAATGTTTCGACGCATTCAAAAGGGTATGCCCTCTAGGTAACCTTAGGTTGAGCAGTATGATAGATGTTGACCTTGCATTATCCATTCTCCAAAATAAGGTACGTAGACAAATATTAGAGAGACTTGTGAGAGAGCCGCATTATCCAATGCAGTTAGCGGAATTAATCGGTGTCAGTCAACAAGCGATTATCAAACATTTAAAGGAATTAGAGCGTGGCGATTTTGTTGCTAAAATGAAAGTTCCAAGCAATAAAGGTGGGCCTCCAAGAACTATTTACTCTGTTCAAAAGTCCATATCTCTAAGAATTGATTTAGGTCCAGATTTGTTTCACTGCGAACAACGTAAGTTACCACTAGGGGGACCAATGAGGCTATCGAAAACCTTACCGGAAACTAGTTTGAAAGTTGCAGAATCAGTTAGTGGAAGAAAGAAGATTTCTGTGGGCGAAGGTGTATCTCACCTTGCCGAATTGAATAATATCCTAGAAGAGATGGATGCACAAAGAGACGCTATCATCTCATTACACCAACACATAAGAAATAGAATCTCGGTAACTGTGGATGCTGATTTCGAAATCTATGAACAAAGAGCGATGGTTCATTCTATCATTGAAGCACCTACAAAACGTATTGATTTTACCGAATTGAGTAAAGAACTACAATTGGGTCAAAAGCAAATGAACGAATTAATGGATGAAGTCAGTAGTAGGCTACAAAGACAACTCTCGGAAAGAGCAGGACACATTATAGCCGGAACTGAGAATTCTAGTTTACACTGGTGGTTAGGCAACTATAAGCCTAAAGAGTAACTTTAATCATCAGATTCAAGAACTGAAATCAAAGAAGATTGTTCACTCAATCGTCTATTGACTTCTTCACGTCTTCCCTTACCAACAAAGTAAACTACGCCAAGTAAAGACAGTGTCAATAGTATTACCACAAACGGTAGAGCCGTTTTTCCAATAATTTGGCCTGCTACATCCAGAAGTGGACTTGGTGATTCAAGAGGATCAGTAACTGCCTTGATGTTGTTACTCTCATCAGCTTCGACAATTTCGTTCATTGGGTCAACTACAACGTAGACACCCTTACTTCCTGCTACAACTGGATACAATAGGTACAATTCAATCTCTTGAGCTTCTTCTGATGCATCAGGTGCTAGAAGTGCTCCAACAACTTGACGCATTACTATACTATCTTCAGCACAGCCATTTCGCCTAATTTCGTCGATTACCTCTTGCTCGTTGGCATCATTGTATTGACAAAGAACGATTTCAATATCTGTTGCATGAGTATTTCCTATATTCTGTAGAATTATTCCAATTGGAATAGTTGAATCAATATCTCCGCTAAATGATGCAGGGTTGATAATCTCCTTGATAACCAAATCCGGTGCCCTCAAGCGAAGTTGTAAGATTAATTCATTGCTATCAAGCATATCACCTTGCCATGAAGGAGAAGAGTCGAAATCTCCACCTTCAGTCATATCTCCTGCCTTGGAAACAACCTTCAAACCAACATATCGAGTATCTAGTTTAGCATCGGTTGCAATCTTAACAACCGCTACCATCTCAAATGTTTGATATGGTGCCATCTTAGGCATCATGTATGTTCCATCTGGAGTAATTGCACAACTTTCTCCATCTTGTGCTTCCTCTAATGCTGTTTGCCATGTAGCATATTCATCTGATGTTTTATCTGGCATTGCACCGACTTCTACACATGCTTCATCTGTAGTCAAATCATTACCGATTTTCTTAACGGTTCTCCACTCAACACTCCATCCAGTAAGTTGCCCCATACCTGGAAGTGTTTCCCAAATACGGTCATTGCCTTGTAATGAGGATGTGTGATTATTCAAAGTAGGCCAGTCTTCAACGTTACCGTTATTGGTGATATTCACGGTAAAACTGACTATCTTGCCAGGTGCTGAGGTTTTGATCGGATTATCGACTCTCGGGTCCATTACTATTTCCATATCATAAAACTCATTAACGTAAACTAGCATTGTTTGAACATCTCTCAACTTTGTAGACCTTCCCTGAGAATCAGGATATGGTTCTTCAGAATAGGTTTGGAAAATTATCGTGTATAATCCTGCGCCGATGTCTGATTCAGGGACATTCATCAAAATATCGAATGTCTGTGATGTATCTCTTGATAATTCTTGTAAAGAGTCGCGTGGAATAATGATATCCCAATGTCCATTTCTAACTGGAACTCCTGAAGGGTCAATCACTGTGGCTAAGCGGTAGTCGTATCTATCTGGTCCGTTTCCATTATTGGTGACTGTTGTTGGAAGTGTTATCTTCTCACCAGGGAATACCGAGAATGCCGATACTGTACCACCATTAGCGCCGTCTACTGAAATAATTCTGTCCGTGGACAAATTAGTCTGAGATTCTAAACTAAATTCATGAATTACTGTAGTATCTAGTTTAATGAAATCTGAAATTTTCGGATATCCATCTAAGTAGGCCTTTAGAATAATTGTCGGTCCAAGTCCAGCCTTAGCGTTATCTGGAGCACATACTTCAACATAGACAGTATGCCTAACATAATCTTGACCTGGAGGAATATTCCATGACCTCTCTTGGCCTAGGGGGTCATTAGTCCCTGGAGCGTCTCTGAAATCAACTGAGATATCCCAGTTATCTTGTCGCCAAGTATCCTCATCTACTTCAACAGGTCTCGATTCTGGAGCCCCTGGTAAAGTGAAAACTAAATCTCCTGAATCATAGTTCTTAGTTACTGGAACTTCATATTCATGGCATGAATCTTTAGAGTCTCCTGCTTTAACAAATGCCTCTTTATCTGTTGCCTCGAAGACAATGTTACCAGAAGATCTAATGGAAACATAAACTCCCAATTCTAGAATATCATAAGTTCCTTTATCTACAGACTTAATTGGCTCCCCTTCAGACCAACCTTTGAGGTAAATTACGAAAGCTCCTGGGTCTTCTGATGTTGGAACCTTAACGGTCAAAATCTTGGTAGTTGAAGTCCCTGGGTCTAACTCAACACGCATTGGGAAAGTTACTTCCCAGCCAAATGGAAGAAGCCATTCTTGTTGGCCTTCCAAGGTATTTGGGTCCCAGAACAAGAAACTATCTTGGACGTTACCTGTATTTGTGATCGTTATAGAGAAGGTCGCTTGACCGCCTTGCTCGATATCTTGAACACTGTGTGAAGTATCCAAACTGATTCCGTGAACAACATCCATTAGAGTTATGGTAGTTAGGTCTGAACGTATTGCTGGGTCTTTGTAAGACTTAGCCGTCACCACTACTTGAGCCAACTCGTCTTCATTAGCTTGATAGATTGTAGGAGCCTTCACCCTGATGTAGAATCTAGTTGATTCGCCACCTTCAAGGAAAATTGGCGTTGTTGGCAATACTTGTGTTTGGTTATCTGAAAAGAATAGGGTTGCTGTCCAATTTTGAGGCACTCCTGAAATATTTAGTCCATAAGTGTCAGCAACGAGGTCCTTGTCGCCAGGTGTTGAATTGTTTAATGTCATGTTGAATACTGTTTGTTCACCAGGTTCAATTACATGGTAATATGTCTCGCCTATATCTAATTCTACATCGACTTGACCGGTTAGAACGTGAGAATAACAAATAGTATATCTTCCATTATTCTGTTCATCATTACACTTATTTTGATCAGACCAGCCAATATGTGCACCACTGCCAAGGTCATTAGCAAAGGCTGGAGGCATTCCCAAGTCAGGTCTACTACCAGTATCTGTACCTAGTTTGTTACTTGACCAAGAGGTTACTGAAATAATCTCCCAAGGGTCTAATGCAAATTCACCAAGACCCGACAAATCTGTTTGATTCAAACGAGTATACTGGACTTCTTCTCCAGCACTTGTATTTCCTGAGTCAACCCAAGATATGTGTACATTGCTTTGCTTATCAGTCAAAATAGCAGGGAATATTGAGTGCCCTGAGTATGAAGAAGTTAAGCCAGAAAGGCCTTCTACGTTAGAAATGACAGTATCTTGGATGACCTTCATTTGTTGTGTTCCAAGACCATCTTCTGCGCCGTTAAAAGAACCTGCCTTAGCTAAGTTTAATTTGGTATAATATACTTCATAGTTTGTCGATTTTTCAAAGCCGTAGTCTCTACCATCCATCCAAGCAATGTGAGTATTTCCTGAGTTATCTACTGCAATTGCTGGGTGGAATGAATATGCATCATCGATGGTAACTCTAGTATCGTTTACAACTACTAAATGGCCTTCTGAACCCAGTCCTGTGTCCTCATAGTATGTACCGCCACTTATTGAGTGACCTGGAGAACCAGGAGTCCAAGTAGCGTCATTAGTCATCTTACCATAAGGATCTAAAACTGACATGTATATTTCACGAGAATTATTTGTCGCGATGTAGACCATTGCTTCAACAAGTAAAGCCATGGCTCCTGCTCCGCCACTACCAGATGGGAATTCATATGCCTGCCCACCAGCACTTACAGTGCGCGCATTGGTAGCAGGGTCATTACCTGGACAATTTCTTGTCTGAGTAGATACTACACCATTAGGACACTTAACTAAATCTAAGAAGTGTGATTGAATGTTTCCTGCTCCACCATATCCTTGCCCGTAAAGACCGATTGGAATAACTCCGGCTCTAACACAGTTATCGTGTGCTTCATCAAGAGAACTAATATCATCTGCTTGCTGTGAAGGGTCTCCATCTTTTGGACCTTCATCAGATACTGGTAAAACTATCTTGGTAGAGTTAGGATTCCACTTGTGGTCGGCAGATGTTGCAGGGTTGCCTGGCACATTGCCGTTAACGTCTTTCCAAGATAAGCATGCCCAATTTGCCCCTGGACCCCAATCTTCTCCTGAATTTCCGGAGTAAGGATTACCATTGTAAATTGTATTTTGTAGTGAACGGATACCACCTGAACTATCTCCTTCATTTAGAGGAGTTGTTCTAGGGCCTGCATTCATATTGTATGCAGCACAATTACCGCTGCTTGCTGCTCCGGGTAGTCCAAAACCACCATCAAGACCGTAAATTGTTTCAAAAACAGTCATGTTAGCAACTTCCAGTAAAGGCTTGATTCCTTCGAATTGGCCCCCAGAAGCAAAGTTACCGCCATAAATAACAGTACAAATGTCTGCCCATTCTGTATACATTGAACCTGATGTGTCTACAACGAATACAAGTTCTACCTTACCTCCACGTGTATCATCCCATGCGATTTGAACTAGGTCATTTTGGTCGACTACAATGTCAGGATGGCCCTTGTGACCAATGATTGGTGTAAGAAGAGTGTCATCGAAAAGGACAATTGCATCTTGTGCAAGTAGATCTGGTTGTAGCATAGAGTAGTAAATCTGTGGTTGATTGAAAAAGCGACCTAATTCATCAAATTCATCTTCCCAAGCAATATGAACATTACCTTGACTATCAACATCTATTGAAGGCCAATCTCTGTCTTGCGCCCTTTGTGATACCACTAAGTCATCTATTGAGGTTAGTGAACCATCATCGCTTGATTGCCCACTGAAAGGTTGAACCTTAAATGGTGAAATCGCAGTATACATAATTTTGTGAGTTCCTGATTTATCAGTCCAAACGATATGCAGATTATCATTGTCGTCTATTGCCATATCAGGGTGCCAGATTTTGTGTATCCCTGCATTGGTGATTTGAGTTGCATCTATCAAAACTTCACCATCACTTGCAATCATTGAATAATACAAGTGAAGATTATTTCTAGCCCAGATTATATGTGCATTTCCTTCGCTATCCGCTACGATGGTTGCTTGGGTATCAGAAGCAGAGCCTCCATCAACAATTTGCTGTGGCTCGGTTATCACAACGGTATTTGCAGTAACGGGTGCTGAAGACATCACTAAAGCGGACATTGCTGAAATTAACATTATGGAAACTAGACTTATTGACTTGATTTTATTACTCATAAATAGACCTCTGGCAGATAGGATAAAGAAAACCATTCTCTCTTAATACTTAACCGCGACTCTTTCGGGTCACAATTTAGTATACTTGAAAAATTAAAATTAAGCCCATTCGGAAGGGTCAAAACTTGAGCCGAATGACATTTTTTCGTCAAACTCGATCTCTATCTGCTCACTCTCAATATCAATAGATTTTGAATTTTGACTTTCCATTGCTTCTTTCTTCTTGGCCCAATCATCGACAGGACCAGGCTTACCAACTCCTGGCCCATAAGAATATTTAATCTCATGAATGAGACCCAGTTTAGCCAGCCACAATCTTCGTAGACTATGCATCATCTCATTCTTAGTCAGGCCATCAAACCAAAGAGGTAGACTAACATTGAAGGCTTGTAATGGACCTGGCTTTTGATTTCCTTCATGCCCCATGTGAATCCCCCAATCTACTGAAGAACGGATAAGTTGTAATCGACCTTCATGTATCCATTCGGACCATCCATCCGAATCTTCTTTCATATGAGTTTTCATTTCTTTTTGTTGACCCATGTCCACTCTTGTCATACTTGAAATAGCGATTAAATCTCTATTTTTAGGAATTACAACTGCAAACATGTGTCCTTGTGGACCTTGAGGGTATTTAATCAAAATATGCGCCACTGCCCTTGGGTCTTCCTGTTCCTTGACTATCAAACGTTCATTGCTAAGCCATTTGCGTACAGTGGCTGCTACATCAATTGGCGTCACAATTAGTCCAAACCCTCATCCCGTTTGAAGCAAACCCATAAAACACTAAATTTTAGGTATTTCATCATGTATGTTATTCAACAGTGCTTTGAGATTTTGACGTGTGCTCTTTTTCATTCTCTGCCTGTGCATGAATTTTCGAATATATGTGTAATCATCCCAAGCCAAAGACCCTAGCCTACCTGACAGCCAAAATATCGGCATTAAACATAACCAAGCTAGGCAGAACATAGCCCCATTGGCTAATCCGCCTTGGCCAAGTAAATCAGTCCAATTAGAATTAAGTATTTCTGAAATCCTTGCTTCCTGTAATGCGGCAATGATAACTCCAATTATCGATGCGATTGGCCACACCAATAGCGAACCAAACATCGATGAAAGGAATTGATAAGATGTTCTTGCATCAACTCCCTCATCTGTTGAATCCCCTAATATTCGGCCAAGAATCACTTGTGGAGCCAAAGATAACAAGAATAGTGGGAGTGTTAGTAAAAAGACACAACTTCTAGCCAATGAAACCGGTAACTTGGCAAGGTTAGCGAACCTTAAATCAGTACCTTTAGAATTTAAGTCTCTTCCATCCAAACCATTTTGCTCAAGTATTTGCGCCGCGCTGATAGCCGGTTTAATTACAGGGTGATCTATTTGTTTCGGCTTTGGCTCATCGTTTTTAATTACTCTATCATTTGTCACTAACCTACTATGCATCTCTCTTGCTGCCAAAACTTCTTCTCGCCAAGTATCAGGTGGGGAATTATTTCTTCTCTGTTCGATATGGCCAAGTAGATGTAATGCTCTATATTCCTCCCACTCAGCGACATTAGGGGTTAATGGTTCCATTTCTAATCTCAATTTATCTCTAATTTTGAATACGATTTCCGCAGGAGGTTCCGACCAACTGCCATTTGATACTGCGTCTATCAAATCTTGAGGAATATCAGATTCAGTGATTTGAAGTGGAGCTCCATACTCAACCCAAATATCCGTCCTAAAATGCTCCCTGACTCTAAAGTGGAGCCCTATGGGTAAAAGCGCTGGTAATTTTTTATCCAAAGAACTCGCTAATGCACCTGCTGCTAGAACTGTTCTGATAGGACCTGTTCTAAATCTCAGCATGTATGAATTATTATGACTAGTTCCTTCGGGAAATAAAACGCACCCAAAGCCATGCGCAATTCCTGATGCGAGAGTTAGTAATGAGCGTCCATTCAAGAAATCGGCTTCCTCTTCTGAGCAGCCGCCGCGTAATAATTCCGCCTTACGAACTACTGGTTGTACCGCCATTTTTCTTGTCCACCAACCAAGCATTGGTCTAGTGACCAAGTCATGCCTAGCGCCTAATACGAAATACTTTGGATGTTTTAGAGTAATTTGTAAAGCATCTAAGAGACCATTTGTATGCCATGCACAGCATAGTGTACCACGGTCTAGAGGTATATTGGATACACCTGTTGCTTCTTGTGTTCTAAATTGAACAGCGACAGTTCTTCGACACAGCCAATAAAGTACCTTTGTCCAAAGATAAGAACCTGGAGTAGAGCCTGAGAATTTTGGCATAGGGGTATCTAATAACTCATCCATTTTCATATTCTTAGCAGACTTAGAAAGATATGGTAGAGCATCTCCTCTATGATCAACTACTCCGTCATATAATTCATTTGGGTCGGGATGATTCATCATTATGCCTCCAAAAGATGTGACGATAGTTCGCTAAGTGATTTGTGATTGGGCTCCCCGTTCATAGGCGCACCTAGCGGCCACATTGACATCAATGTGAGACCACCATCCCCGTCTGTCCTTGGAATGACGTGGACGTGAACATGCGGAACTTCTTGCCCGGCTAATTTACCATCATGGATACAAATAGTAAAATCCTCGGTTTGGAAATGCTTGGAAAGTATTTCCTGTACTTTTTTCATTCCAATGAAAAGGTCAGCCGTCTCTTTATGATCTAACTCAAACAAATTTCTAACACCTCTCTTAGGAACAATTAGCGTATGTCCTTCTCTGCGTGGATAAATATCCAAAAAAGCAAACCAGTTTTCTCCCTCAGAGACCTTGTAACAAGGTAACTCTTGGTTGATTATACGCTCAAACAAAGTTTGGCTGCTCATATACGAGCCAAAGCAAGGGGGTTTTTGATATCTCACTGTGGAGTAAGTACCCAGTTGCCAGTCTCGCTCATTCTAAGGGCGAGAGTTCCAGCATTTCCTTCACGGTCAATCGTGATATGGTGTAATAAGTCTCCGTCTTTCTCAGGGAAGTCTGTTCTTTGATGCAAGCCTCTGCTTTCATTTCTAGCAAGGCTTGCTTGAATCGAGCAAGTCAAAAGACGAATTCCTGCTTGTGTTTGTAGCATTGAGAGCATATTAGTATTAGAGATTAAAGATTTTTGATCTAGGTGAATAGATTCTGCCAGTATAGATAATTGCTCAAGAGTTTCAAGATATTGGCTATACTTAGAAGAATCATTATCTCCATTTACAAAACTGAGAGCAACTTCTCTAAGCTTATCCGAAACGATACCGATTCTTACAACTGCGACATCTTCATCATTGTCAGAAAACATCAACTCATGATTGGAAACCGTCGTCTGTAAGGCTTCTTGGATTAGTTCTGTACCTGAAAATAACGCTTTACTCGACCATTCGCCTGCATGTTGGCCAGCCGAACTACCACCTACCAGCGAATCTAGTAAACGATTCCCTTGCAATAATCCCGCTCCATGGAAACCTGAACAGGAAGCATCTCCAGCAGCATATAATCCAGTAAACCAGCGAGACCAACTTCCAATTACAACTCGGCCAATTTCATCAACTGGTAAACCACCAAGAGTTGAATTGACTTGATTCTCCAAACCTATAGTCTGCTTAGAAAGGTCAATCCCGGTTCTTTGTTTGACATCTCTAAATACAGAATTCCACCAATTAGTTTGGTCACCCATTCCCCTTGCATCTAAGACAACCGTTTCTGAGTCCTTTGAAGGTTGACACAACTCCATTATTGAAGAGCCTTCGATTGGTGAGCCATCAATAAGATGAAGAGAAGCACCTGCATTTAGCATTCCTAGTGGAAGAATCATATTGGTGCCCTTAACCGATAATGGAGTCTGAGAAATGAATTCCATCCCTCTAAGAGGAATTCCGCACTGAAGGCCAAGGTCCATTCCAAGCATCGATTTACCCGTTGTAAAAATGTCTTCAAAGCCACCGTCTGCCAGAATTATTGACTTACATTGAATTGCAACAAAGTTACCATTAATCATATCAGCGGTAATCATTCCACATACTGAATTATTATTCTGTACAATCATAACTGGAACTTGGTCACTTCTTCTAACCACGCCATGTCTCATGCATTGCTCTTCCAATACTTGTTGTATCTCTTGACCGATCCCATCTCCAGAACTTACAATCCTAGGTTTCGAATGTCCAATCCCCGTATGGGCGATAGGTAAACCCTTAGCATCTCTTTGGAAAATAACTCCACGCCTCTCAAGCAAGTCCATTTCCCTTATGGATTGGGTAGTTCTAGACGATACTATGTCCTGGTCACAAAGATAATCTCCAGTCGTAATGGTGTCTTCTCTGTGGCCTTTGTTGTTCATCTCTTGAACAGATGATGATAATCCGTCTGCAGCAGTAATTCCACCATCGCCTAACGCAGTTGCTGAAAGCATCAATGTCTGAGCCCCCTGCTTGGCTGCTGATGCTGCTGAACGCAATGCTGCGGGTCCGTCACCTATGACTAAAACATCCCATGCTTCCATTACTTTTCACCCGTTAAAATGAGCCAAGCGCCGACCAGCCATAAGTAAAGCGCTTCTATATCATAATATATTTTGTTATTTTATCTAAAATCAACGCTGGGGATACCAAGTTCCCCAATCTTCCTAGCGACTTCTAAACGTTTGATTCTCTCCCTCGTGGTATCGGCCGAATTTCTTTCTACAAAAGTTGTTAAAACTTGAGATTCTAGAATTATCCCCTCGTCATCCCTTAGTATTACTTGAATATTGGAATCGCCCCTAAAGCTACGATTCCATGCTACATTAATCCATAAAACTACACCTTTCTGAAGATATCTTGGAATCCAATCAAGAGCATCTTCATCGGTTGCATTTGAAAGTTTTATTTCTTTGCGCGGCGGGGGACATGGTTTCAGTTCAAATCGATGGTCACGAGATTCAGGCTCCCCATTTGGAACTAAGACTTCCACCTTTACATGCCGTGATTCAAATGTTTGATTATTTAGGGCAATAAAAAGATTGGTCGAGCCGTCTATACTTTTTTCATCGATAGAAACGTCCATTCTCCATTTAGACCTTATCAACTCTGGTCGCCCAGATAATAAATCATTTTGTAACCTGTCTAGGAGGTTGAAAGCGCTCGGTTGCCAAGCCTTAGCATGAGAGATGAGTCTTTGTAGTGTCCTCCAATTAAATCGATTTTCACCTTCGAGAAGAATATCCTTTATGGTATCTTTTTTCATAAAAACCGAAAGTTCAACAGGGACTTTGTCTGCAGGCAATACCTCTTCATTATGTAAATAAAGTATGTATAATAACCGTTCTAGTGCTTGTCTTTTGTCATATCCTGGAATAAGAGATTTTTCGAATTTATTACGCCATTCCATCCATTCCAAATATAAGTCTGGGTCTAAGTGAGTCACCAATAAGTCTCCTAAAATACTACCAAGTTGTGTTGGGTGGTGGGTTGGGGCATGAAAAACTAAATTGGAAAATTTATCACCTAATTGGCGAACATAATCCAAAGTATGCTGAGCATGGAAAGTATACAAAAATCCTGAACTCATGGCTATGAGAAGTGCCAGATTCCATGCTACTGAACCTGGGGGCGGCGATAGTGAAAGTAACATTAATCCTAATGCTAAGCCGATTAAAACCGTACTGATCATATTATTTCTCCTATGATCTTTAAGCCCATCCAAAATTCTATCCATTCCTGGTTGTACCCTTAGAGCATGTTTATTGCCGCTACTAAATCCTCCTTGTTCTCTCAAAGAGAGTCTTGCTTGCATGGCATGCCATGCTGATTCGCTGGCAATAATACTAGGTAGTGTCGCTAATAGAATTGGAACGGGGAGCAAAAAGATTAGATTAGATTTCTCAGAAATTTGTTGGGGAAATAACACGCCAAGCAAGGAAAAGAATGCTAAAATAAGTCCTGCCGACGAACGCCAGAACAATAAAAAGCGATTCCTAGTTACATTGCCAGCAAGTTGTCGCCTGTATTCTAATTTCTCCCACTGAGCCCTAGTATGCTCTAATGGGTCTTCATTTCTTTCGAAGCCATGCCCATAAGGATCTGGTAATTCCAGGCTACGGAAATCCTCGGAAGTTTTCCTTTTAGCCATCTTACTCATTACCTCCAAAAGGTCCTATGCTTTACTTCTTGCCTTGAAAAGTGAATCAAGTACGCAAACGGGCGCGGCAGGATTTGAACCCGCGATCTTCGGCTTAGGAGGCCGACGCATTATC
>TARA_B110000467_G_scaffold164710_1_pt1 | contig 17801 bp, 12 predicted proteins | sample TARA_B110000467 | Tara Oceans TARA_B110000467 (sample SAMEA4398341) | marine metagenome | biome: Polar Biome; feature: [MES] marine water layer (ENVO:01000295) within the mesopelagic zone...; material: water (ENVO:00002006), including particulate matter (ENVO:01000060) such... | reverse complement strand
GAGGAGGCCATCCAAGCCTCACTCGATGCACACGACATGTGGTCAAGCATGCCATGGGAAGCACGCTCTGCAATTTTCCTCAAGGCAAGTGAATTGCTCCGTGGCGAATACCGAGCCAAAATCAACGCAAGCACCATGCTCAACCAGTCGAAGACATGCCATCAAGCAGAGATTGATTCGGCTTGTGAACTGATCGACTTCTGGCGCTTCAATCCAAATTATGCTCGCCAAATCTACGAAGATTTGCAACCACCAATGTCCCCGTCAAGCATGTGGAACTCAAGCGAAGTACGACCTTTGGAAGGATTCGTCTTTTCGGTCACCCCGTTCAACTTCTCCAGCATCGCCGCTAACCTCCCATCGAGTGCAGCAATTATGGGCAACACAGGCGTATGGAAGCCAAGCCGCAACTCGTATGTTTCGAACTACCTCTTGATGCGCCTGATGATGGATGCTGGCCTGCCGGCTGGCGTCATCAACTTCGTACCAGGCAAGGCAAGCATGGTTGGCGACACGGTGCTTGCTCACCCAATGCTTGCTGGAATTCACTTTACCGGCTCCACCAACGTCTTCCGCAAGATGTGGCGAGATGTCGCAAACAACCTCGAGAACTACCGTTCCTACCCACGCGTGGTCGGAGAAACCGGTGGCAAAGACTTCATCGTCGCACACCCAGATTGCGACGAGCGAGCCCTCGTCGTGGCCATGCTCAGAGGTTCCTTTGAATTTCAAGGCCAGAAGTGCAGCGCTTCAAGCCGTGCTTACGTACCCGCCTCCGTTTGGGGACGCATCAAGGACGAGTATTGCGCTGAAGTCGGTAAAATCACCATCGGTGATCCACGAACATTCACCAACTTCATGTCCGCTGTCATCGACAAGAAATCCTTCGACAACATTTGCGGCTACATCGACCGGGCAAAGGCAGACCCTGGCTGTGAAGTCGTGACTGGCGGAGGCTATGATGGCTCCACTGGTTACTTTGTGGAACCAACAACCATCGTCTGCAGCGACCCGCATTATGAGTCGATGGCAGAGGAAATCTTTGGCCCAGTGCTTTCAATTCACGTGTACCCTGATGATCAATACGAATCAATCCTCAAGACCTGCGATGAAACCTCCGAATACGCATTGACTGGCTCCATCTTTGCCACCAAGCGTGAAGACGTGCTCACCGCCATGAAGACCCTGCGTTACGCGTCTGGAAACTTCTACATCAACGACAAGCCAACCGGCGCCGTTGTTGGCCAGCAACCCTTCGGCGGTGCCCGTGGCAGTGGAACCAACGATAAGGCCGGTTCGCCGCTCAATTTGCTTCGCTGGGTGTCCCCTCGTTCGATCAAGGAAACCTTTGCACCACCTCATGAATGGGGCTACGGCTTCCTAAGCGAGTGAATGCTTACTTCTTCTTCTGGACGTTGTTGACGGCCTCCGTCAACACCTTTGGAGCAAACCTTTGGCTGACCAAGGAAATCAGCCACCAGCCAACGCTGAGCACCGGCGTTACAACAAGGAAAGTCAGGCCGAGCCACATGACGATGTTTCCGTCCGTGTTGCCCCAAGCCCACATGGCCACCCAGACAAGAGCGATCAGAAAAAACAAGCGAGCGGCCTCGCTTGGCGTCGACCATCCCCTGTGATCGGTACGCGGTGCAAACAAGAATTCCATGACCGCCATGGAACTGGTTTTGTGATTTCATTGATGAAGGCATGTTTTGTCCATGGCCAACAGCCGGTGGTTTCTTGTGTGGTGGATTGGAGCCCCAACCCCGCAATGATGAATGCTTTGAGCCGACTGCTGAATTTATTTTAGTGACGACTGATGGGCGAACTGAGCGGGACCTTTCTTGGGTAAGGATTCAAAGCGAAGCCCCTCTATGGTGGATTCAATGCAGAGCGTCCCCGTCATTCCGCTCTCGCCTGCACCAGCAAACCTGATCCTTGCCCACACCTCGAGGCCATGGAAAACCGTTCGCTCGATGCTTGGTTTGGTTGGACTGCTTTTCATTCTCACCAACATTGCGCCGCTGTTTCTTGCTGGATTTTTGGACTCGGATTTTGATGGAACGCCCGGGCCTGCAAATCCATACTACGTCTTGGGTGCATCCTTGTGTTCGATTCCAATCCTTGCACTGTTGGGATTCCTGCGCCGTCCCAGATTGACTCATTTGATTCGCGCCGCCCCTCATTCGGGTGGACATATGCTGTTTCAAATGCCAGGCAGTGCCCTTTTGCAATCACCCATACCGGTGCAGTTAGTCCATCATATCGTCCATGACTCGGCGCCGTTAGAAATGCCTTCACGCAAGGCGCTTTGGGGCTTATTTTTTGGTGGGGTATTCACCTCGAGCGTATGCCTCTTCCCCCTGTTAATTCTTGGCCTTACCCCGTTAACGCTGATCGTTTTTCTTACCATTCTCGTTCCTGCATTCCTGATTGGGTTCTCAACACCGGTCTTTGCGTGGTGGGCCACATTGACGCACTATTTCGGCTTGCAAACTTCTCGGAGGTTAGCCGAGTGGATGCTGATCGCTGGCATGCTCTCAACGATTCCTGCAATCATGATCAATTCGAACATAGCCCCGCTGATGATCGATGCGCTTGGATTGAGCATGACCAGTGAGACATCGCTTGGTTATGGATTAATTCTGATGGTCAGCGCCCCTGTTGGCGAAGAATTGTGCAAGGCTGGAGCGGTGTATGCCCTCGCTCGTTTCATCGATTCGCCTCGACGAGGGTTTCAGATTGGTTTCACGGTGGGCCTTGGATTTGCTCTTCTTGAGAACATGAGTTACATTCTCATGACCTTTGGAGCGCTGGAAGCAAGTTCGATTACCTTTGGATTTACTTCGATCATTCGAGGCATTGGCAGCATTCCTGGCCACGGCATCTGGACAGGGATTTCGGGCTACGCTATTGGCTGCCACCTCACCCTTCGAAGACCTGCCGCACTGATGAGCATCGATGGGTCGAATCAAGGAACTTCGGAAGTCAAACAATGGATGCTCACCGATAAAAAAACAGGCGAAGTGTTGTCCGCATCCAGCGCACCTCACCAAGCAATAGAAATTCCACGATGGTTGTGCAGTTCACCACAACAAGGCCTCGAGTTGCCAAAAAAACCCCTCGCTGGAATCGCACTTGCCATCGCTGGTCATGCCTTTTGGAACGGAAGCTCATGGACGCTCGGGGTCCTTGGTGAAAGCATGCATTGGGCGGCATACCTTTTCTTGATGTTGGGATGGATTGTGTTCCTTATTTTTGCACTTTGGCAAATTTCACGACGTATTCTGGCCTCAGTCTTACTCGAAAGCGCGTTCTAAGCCCCCCCTAAAAAAGTCCATTTTAGGCTGTGCTTTGAGGGGAAGCACCTTTGAGGGGTATGGAGCCCCACCAAGAAGAGGGAACACCATGGATGTACTCACTGGCGGCCTAAACCAAGGCAACCTTGCCGTAACGGCAGCCATCATTCTTGGTTTGGTCATCGTCTCCTCTCGTGCCAAGATGCTCGATCGAGCAGGTGTTATTGCTGCGGCTATTTTGGGGTTGAGCGTAGGCGGCCTCGGTCATTGGACATGGTTGCTCATCCTCTTAGGCTTCCTTTTGTCTGCCCACAAAGCCACAAAGTGGCGCTTTGAGGAAAAACTCAGCCGAGGTATGTCGGAATCAGAAGACGGCCATCGCAGCTATGGAAATGTCATTGCCAACGGTGGTCTTCCTGGACTCGTAGCCATCTATGCATACCTCACAAACGACTGGGAAACAGGCCTTTGGATGTTCAGTGCGGCTGTCGCTGTTGCGGCATCGGACACGTTCGCCAGTGAAATTGGCTGCCTTGATGATAACGTCCGCATGATCACGACCTTCAAGAAATGCCAAGCCGGTCTGAACGGTGGTTTTTCTCCCAGCGGTCAGAAAGCGGCTTTGGCCGGTGCTGCATTGATTGGCATCTTGAGCTTCCCTGCATGGTATCTAACGACTGATTACACCGATCTCCAGACTGGTGTGACGCTCAGTTTGGCAGTGATTGCTGTTGGCTGGCTTGGCTGCCAAATGGACAGCCTGCTTGGTGCACTGCTTGAGAATCGAGGCTTCCTTACCAAAGGCGGCGTGAATGGAATTTCAATCACCTTCGGGTTCATGTTGATGAGTTTCTTTATCGAATACCTGCTTTGAGGGCAACGAATCGTCACTCACATCTTGCCATCGTCTTCATGAACCAATACCGATTGGTCGCGACATGCGCAAACGCTTGGCGGCCATGGCTTTGCTTGCGCTGTTGGCGTGCGTAACCCTCGGCGGCTATGCGAGTGCCGCACGGGACACCGTTTACGAACCCGGATTCATCGAATGGGAAATTGATGAAATGGAGCGGCTTTTCGTCGAAGGTTTGGACGCTGAAGAGGCGGTGCTCCAGCGAGGAAGAACCGACAACGCAGTTGGTGGCTTCTCCGTCAATGCAAACGCAGGACCCGTTCCAGTCTTCACAATCTCAAGCCCTCCCATTCTGCACCCGATCAATGCAACTGTGAACATGAGTGTGTTCTTTTCTGCTTACATCGAAACTGGCCCACTTTCTCATGAGTCCTGCACACGCCAGCCAGGCAACTTTGTAGACACCACAACAACCCTAACTTACTCTGTTGATGCAGGTGGCGTACCCGTCTATGACGCTGTTGTGACCCAAATTGTCGATACTGCAATCTCAAACGCAGCGATGAACTTCAGCGGTGAGAGCCAAGAAGCATTCATCAGCATGCAACCCGGTGATGTGTTCACCCTCTCTCTTACCGCACAAAACAACTGCCAAAACACGGTCATTCGCGTTCAATGGGGCGCTTTTGAACAAAACAGCGGCGGCATCATCATTGAAGGCAGATTGTACGAACCTGCTGCAAGCATCAACGTTGATGATGAACGCAGGGCGCACGTCGAAGTGGAACCCCTCTTCCCTTGGGGCGGTGACGATGTAAAGTCCGTCAAGTGGGAACTCTGGGGCCCCCTTCGTGACGACGAAAAGCAGGTCAAGAGTCCCGAATACATGATGGAAGATTCGACCGGTCGCATTCGAATGGATCGACCAATGGAAGGAAATCAAACGAATTGGGCATGGTCAGGTACCGAACAACTTCGCCTTGGTGACGCCAACCTCCAAGTGTGCATTCAAACCATATCTGGCGACTTGAACAGCGATTGTCACGCCTTTGGCATCATCCGCTTTGAAGTTGAACCCGCAGACAAAGGCTTTGCGAATTCAGCCGTTTTTCTTACCCTCACCACGTTTGGAGCATTGATCGGTTACATCGCGACGTTAGTTCGAACCGACAACCTCCCTCCATTACCGATTCTTGGTGCATTGCTCTTGCTGGCCATCTTTGTCATCCCAACGGCATGGGGTCAAGCCAACCTTGGTTCTGATGCGAGCATTGGAGAGAACGCCAGAGTCTATGACGGCGAACTGTATGACGAGATGATGAACCCGGTTTACATTTCGGACTACCTCGATGGCAATAAAGCACTGATCGTGGCCGTGACTTTGCCAGGTTCTGAAAACGCCTTCCAGCAAGCCGTTGAACTCAACAAAACCCTGGACACAAAGGCAGATGAAATCGCTGTAATCCAAGTGGTTGCCGGCATGGAGGCAACTCAAGTGGACGCTCAGTCGCTCGCTGATAGACTCAATGCCTCGTGGCCAATTTTACTCGACTCAGAAGGGTTGTTCGTAAACAGCCTTCCAACCGGTGTGGCCGATGCTGTACTGGTCGTTGACCCGAGCATGCGGGTCACGCATGCAGAAGGCCCCTATGCCCCACGTGAACACCTCGATAACGCCATAGACAGCGTTTCCCTTGGTGGTGGCCAATCGTTCACACAGTACTTCGGTTTGTTGTTTGGCCCGGGATTATTCTTGCTCTTCATGGCCCTGCCCCGCGCTGGATGGGTCGAACCTGAAACGCCTCTTCCGCCAGGAACACTCTGGGCCTCGATTGCAGTCGCTGGTGGCGTTGGCGTCCTATTGGTCAACCTCCCTGCTCTTTTGGCAACCTTAGCACCGATCAACAGCAACCTCTTGTTCTGGGTCGATATTGCAATGTTGGCTTGGATGATCCAAATGTGCGTGGTAACCGCCCGAAAAGGCGCTCCAATCGAATCCCAAATCATCGGAAAGCTTCTCCACAAATCCTGCCCTAAGGCCTTCCGTGAGTGGCGGGAGGTCGAAGACATGCAGCGCGATGTCCTGCTTGGCGTCTGGCTTGGCTGGTTTGGCTGGCTTACGTTCCCCGCCTTGTTCCCACAAGGCGTTGCAGCCTCAATGATGAGCGGGATCGTCGGCGTTGGTTTCGGAGCGTTTTACTTGGTTTGGTTGGCGCTCTTTGCTGGCGTTGTCGTGCTGTTTATTCGATTCATCGCTTCTTGGGGCGGATCTATCTCTCGGCTGTTCGGAGAATTTGGTGCCGAAGTGTTTGCTCAATTCATCGGATGGTGCCTCTTGCCAATCGCGGTTTGGGTCACCATTGACGCGGTTATGACGGCGAGTGATCTCGGTTTATTCTGACCATAGGCTTGACAACCCTAGATGCGGCTCATACCAGATATGAGCCAGTACAGCCCCAGTTGGAGCAGAACCCAGCGTGACCTGTTTTTCAAATGCCCAACAGCCTGGGCGCTGAGGTACGCAAGAATTGGAACGAGCGGTTCAGGGCCTCGCTTCGAGCAAATCACCGCTTGGAACATGATGCTTCGTGCCCTAAAAGCAACCATTATCGAACAACTTGACGCCTTGCGTTCCGGCATTGAATGGACGGCTTCGGTAGCTGAAATCGCTTTACGCGCCAACCTCAAGGACCTCATTCGGCAAAACAATGAGCGGATCGGACCAGCGAAGCTAGACGCATTGTTGCAATTTGCAACCCATCGGATGAAACTTCTGTGGAGAACTGATGTGTTCCTTCACCTCTCGGAACGCACTGGTGTGCATTGGTCGGTTCTCGACCGCACGGAATCTGAGCATGTCGACGGCTTCGATTTATTCGCCTCACCAGACCTTGTTGTGCGGAAGCAATCTCAATGGCATTTGATTCGGTTGGACATGCAAGCACGAAGGATGTCGGCGGAAGAACAGTTGGAAGCCCTGGTCATGGTGCTCTGGTCCTTGAAACGAAGTGGATTGCCAAGCACGGTAGAACAGTTTGAGGTTCAAACGATTGGATGGCGGAAAGGTGCCTGGGTGGTTCATCGGCTTCGAGTAAAAGAATCAGAAGTTTTGACCGCCTATGAAATGATTCGCAAGGACATAACGGCAATGAAAGCATGCGCTGAAGTCGCCCGCTATTCAATCGAAAGCATACCACTTGCAGCAAACGAGACCTCTTGCCAACAATGCTCCTTCAAGAGAAGATGCCTTGGCGATTTGAGCCTAGGGCAAAAGAAGCGGTTGCGTGTTAAGCGCCTCGACAAAAACATTCAGTGAAGTTTGGAAACAAGGTCGGCCAGAACAAAGGCCACATCTGCTGCTTTGGTGACACCGCTGGCCAAAAGAACACCTTCTGCTCCAAGGCTGATCGCTGTCGCAACGTCTTCGCCGCTCTTGACGCCCGCTCCGCAAAGAACGCGCACATTGGGGTTGGTGGCTTTTACGACCGCAACCGTATCGCTTACAATTGAAGGGTCTGCTGTGGTGACGGAGGTATCACCACCGATGAGTTCAGGCGGTTCAACTGCGATGAACGTCGGGCCCATTGCCGCAAGGTTTCTTGCCTCATCGAGGTCAGCAGCGCACCCGCATGTTGGGAACCCTTCAGGAAGTTGAGCCAGCAACTCGGCCACATGATTCATCTCAACCTTGTGTTCTGCATGGTTGATGATGGTGCCTTGAGCGCCTCGGTGAATCGCAGTTTGTGGTTCGAGCCATCCGGTGAAGCTGCCTTGACCCACGGGATCGAGGTGCTGAGACCATACTTCAAGCGTTGGTGCTGCTGCTCGCACGGCTTGTAGGTCAAAGGCGGAAACCACAGCAACCATTCTCGCTGGCCCGTCGCTGTGCTTTTCCATGGCTTGGGCCAATGCTTCTGCCGATGAGCCACTGGCGCTCGCGTAGGTCTTGAAATTGACAACAATCAGCGGTTTGGTCATGCTTCGCCCAGCGAAGAACACCATTTGACATCTTCCGTTGGAGAAGGGCTGCGGCTACTCTTTCGGCCACTGGCCACCGTTTTGGCTGGTCCCATCTGGTATGATGCTTCCATGGTCGACAACCACGCCGTCAAGATTGACACCAGACCCAATGCTTGCACCGCGTCCAACAAGGCAATTTTTGAGATGCGTTTGAGGGCCAACATTGACCCCTTGAAGCAAGGTTGAACGCTCGATACGACTGCCTTCGAGGTGAACATCTGCCTCGATCATGCAGCCTTGGATGGTGTTCTCACCAAAATCCGTTTGCTCAGCGAACCAGGTGCCATCAACGACTTTTCCGCTGCTAAACCGTTGTTCGGAAATGCACCTTTCAACCCCATCCATCCATGCGCTTGGTGTCCCAGCGTCGATAAAGTAACCCTCGAATTCTTGACCATTGAGAAGTTTTTCTTCGGCCAACTTAGGAAATACATCTCGTTCTATAGAATGTCGCGTCTTGGGCATCCAGTCGAACACGTCGTCTTCAAAGATATATGAGCCAGCGTTGATGAGGTTGGAAAAGACCTCCTCTGGTTTTGGTTTTTCCATAAACCGGTTGATGCGGTTGTTTTCATCGACGCCGACGATGCCAAACCGGGTTGGATCTTCCACTTCCCACAGAGCAAGGCTTCCAACACCACCGTTCGTTCGGTGAAGTTCAAGCAATGGTTCGATGTTCAGTGAAGACACGATGTCGCCGTTGAAACAGGCAAAGGTCCCACTGACCACATCGCGGCAGTTGCCCAATGCACCACCGGTGCCCAGCGGTTCATCTTCTGGGACAATTCGGACATCAAAGTCAACTTCTTTTTCTCGGAAGTAGGTTTCAATCAGGTCAACCTTGTAGCCGCCTGCGACAATGATTTCGTCAATCATATCGGTGGGAACTGATTCGACAACCCGCTCCAACAAGGTCATGTCAAGCATGGGCAAAAGCGGTTTGGGGATGCTGTTGGTCCATGGACGGAGCCTCGAACCAATGCCGCCAGCCAAAACAACCACTTGCATGAAGGCCTCCAAACCAATCGAACCTATGAACAAACCTCACAAAGCAATTGCTTGAACCACCAAGCAGGACCTCAACCACCTAAGGAGGCGAGCAAAGTGTTCAAAGACGGGCGTTCTGTGGATGGTTTGGAGAGACCCATGAACATCCATGAATACCAAGGAAAAATGCTGCTACGAGCTGCCGGAGTTCCCGTGCTTGAAGGCGTTCACTGCACCACTGTGGACCAAGCTCTCAACGCCTATGACAACCTTGGAAGCAAGGTTGTTGCGGTGAAATCTCAAATCCATGCTGGTGGTCGAGGCAAAGGCACCGTCATGAACCCCTCATCCAGAGCAACCGTGATGGAAGGCGGCGTTAAAATTGCTTTTTCAAAAGAGGAAGTCAACACCTACGCAACCAACATCCTTGGCAACCTCCTTGTCACCATTCAAACCGGTGATGAAGGGAAAATTGTCAGCAACCTGTACATTGAGGCAGGGTGTGACATCGCACACGAATACTACCTCGCACTGCTTGTCGACCGCGACAACAAATCGGTCTTGATCATGGCTTCCACCGAGGGAGGCATGGACATCGAAGAAGTGGCCGAGCACACTCCTGAGTTGATTCACAAGGTCGTCGTTGATGGAAATGTGGGCTTGCTTGGGTTCCAAAAGCGAGACCTGGGCATGGCGCTTGGCCTCAAGGGTGGAGCATTGAAATCCTTTGGAAAACTTCTCTCCTCCATGTACACCATGTTTTGCGCAGAGGATTGCGCCATGGTGGAAATCAACCCGCTTGTCCGCACAGGCGCTGATGAAATGGTGGCTTTGGACGCTAAAATCTCGTTTGACGAGAACGCTGAATTCCGCCACAAGAACTGGGACGACCTCCGAGACCTTTCCGAAGAAGAGGATACGGAAATCCGGGCCAAAGAAACTGGCCTGTCCTATGTCAAACTCGACGGAAACATTGGCTGCTTGGTCAACGGCGCAGGATTAGCAATGGCAACAATGGATGTCATCAAACTCTACGGCGGCGAACCTGCGAACTTCCTCGACGTAGGCGGCGGCGCTGACGAAGAGCAAGTGAAAACTGCGTTCTCAATCATCCTTGAAGACCCAAACGTCAAGGGTATTCTCGTCAATATTTTTGGCGGCATCATGCGGTGTGACATCATTGCACGTGGCGTCATTGCTGCAACTGAGGCACTCTCTTTGCAAGTCCCACTCGTGGTCCGACTTGCGGGCACCAACGTTGATGAAGGCAAGGCAATCCTTGCTGCCTCAACGCTCAACATCCACCCTGCTGATGACTTAGCAGAAGGCGCTCAAAAGATTGTAGCGCTCATTGGAGGTGAAGAATAAATGGCTATTTGGATTGAAGAAGACGCAAAGGTGCTGGTTCAAGGCATCACTGGAAAGCAAGGTATGTTTCACGCAGACAAGATGGTCGAGTACGGCACAAACATCGTCGGCGGCTGCACACCTGGAAAAGGCGGTCAAACCGTTGATCTTCAAGGGAAGCCGTTTCCGGTATGGGACAGCATGACCGCAGCGATCACCGAAACCGACGCTGATGCTACCGTCATCTATGTGCCACCACCGTTTGCCGGTGAAGCAATCATGGAAGCTGCTGATGCGTTCGATTCCGTCAAAGGAGAAGGCGTCATCGTTTGCATCACCGAAGGCATTCCGACCCTCGACATGGTCAAGGCTGTCGCTTATGTGAACAACAGACCTGGTGTGCGTCTCATTGGACCAAATTGCCCAGGAATCATCACGCCGGGTGAAACTGGCGGTGCTAAAATCGGCATTATGCCAGGCCACATTCATGCCAAGGGGCGCATTGGAATTGTTTCTAAATCAGGAACTTTAACCTACGAGGCTGTTGCCCAAACCATGAGCATCGATGAAGGTCAATCGACATGCATCGGTATTGGTGGCGACCCCGTCAACGGGACCGGATTCATCGAATGCCTCGCTGCATTCCAAAACGATCCTCAAACTGAAGCCATCATCATGATCGGCGAAATCGGTGGGAACGCAGAACAGGAAGCTGCAGCGTGGGCTGCAACCAACGTCACCAAACCAATCGTAGGTTTCGTTGCTGGTGCTACCGCCCCTCCTGGAAAGCGAATGGGACACGCCGGCGCCATCATCTCAGGTGGCAAAGGAACCGCAGAAGAGAAATTCGAAGCGTTCCGAGAAGCAGGTATTGCCTGCGCAATGGACCCCTCTGAACTGGGCAAAGTACTCTTGGAATCACTCAAGACTGCTGGCTTGCGATGAAGCCAATAACCTGCATCAAAAAGCAAGTCCCATGGCCAAAGTGCGGACCTTCGATACCGGAGTTCTGCAAAAGCACTACGAGCAAGCACCACATCTTGATTTGAGTTGGCTCACAAAGGCTTCCCGTCACCAATATCGATGGCGATGCACGAAGAACAGGTGGCATACGGCTCAACGGCAAATTCGAAGCGGCGAAGTGTTGGCCAAAAGCACAAGGCAGAACACACCTCAAGACATGTATGTCTCGACAAGTGCGTGGCTCAATCCAGTGAACCTTCCACGGCTCAAAGACACAACCGTACCGCATCCAGTTTTGATTGATCATTTGATCGTCTTCGACATCGACATCCCGCCGTTCTGCAGAGCGAACATGGAAAAAGCGAGAAGGGCGGCTGTAAGCCTTCTTGATTGGGTTGAAGAGGAATGTCAGGTGGAGAGGATTCACATCGTTTTTTCCGGCAGCAAGGGGTTTCATTTAGTGTTCAGAGACAAGGACCGATCGTTCTTCGGCATTCCTGATCCAAGGGAGCGAGAAACAGCCGTTCGAGAAGCACGAAAGGCTTTGCTTGCACGGGTGCTCGATGCAGGTCACCCCGTCGATGCTGGCATCACTGCAGACACGAGGCGCATCATACGCCTCCCTGGCTCCTTGCACGGGTCCACTGGCTGGCAGTGCGCCATTATTTCGGAGGAACAACTCCGCTCCCCGTTCAAATCTTGGATGAAGCATCTTCCTCGCCATGCCGCAGCCGTGCCAATGCCGCGCAAAGCGAAGTTGGGGGGAATCAAACCAGGTAAAGGCAAAACCAAGCAAGAACCAACCGAACCCTCGCCTTACACCTCGATCGAATTGAGCACTCATGTGACGGGTACGAAGGACAGGAATGCGATCGTCGCCTGGTTGCCACGTTCGTGGGGTTCCATCGAGCGCACAGTGAAGAAGGTGCAAGAACTCCTTGAGCAGCACGCACTAGGTTCGGCCTTGCTTTGGACCGATGGAAAGGCGGTTTTAATGATGATACCACGCGCCTACCCACGGGTAAAGGCGGCTAAGATTTGCAGAAAAATTGGACTGCCTCGTACCGCTGAATCGATGCTTGCTAACGATCACCATTGGGTTCGAATCTCCGCCCGTCAATGGCAAAAGGAGGGCTGGGACCAAGACCTCGAACCGCTTTGCGTGCTTCGACAAACCGATCTCAGAGAAGTTACGACACCATGGTCTGCTTCTCATTTGGAGATGGCTGATCGGCTTGAACTCCCCCTTAATGTGGCTGATGAAGCGTGTTCAGGCTCAAAAGAACCTGCAATCCGCATCGTAAAGCGATCCTAACAGGTGAACATTATATGCTACCCAAACCAGGGTTATTTGTTCCTAAGAGAGCCGGAAGGCAATGACCAAAAATCGATTCGATTGATGAATTCACATCGGTTGTGGCGCATGGGAACAGCGCCACAGCCACTTTTTACTCCAATAAGCAACGCTATGGAACGCTTTAGAGGCTGAAAGATTATGTGCTCAAGCGATTGTATGCGGATAAGGATTGGTGCTTTGGCCCTCTCCATTTGAAATTCGCAAGAGCGGGAAAGAACACCAGTGAGGGATTCAAATGAATATTTATGGCGTCATCCTGTTTCTTATTTTTGCCGGAGGCTCAGGAATCTTCGCCATCTTGGCGATGACCAACGACGTCACTGCAATCACCACAGATGGAACCGTTTTGGAAGGCACCACCTGGAGCGAATACGAAGGAACCAGAGAAGAATGCGCAGAAATGGGGTACTACTATGACGAGTATGGTGATGAATACGAAGAGTGTGACCGATACGAGACAATTACCTACTACAAGTGCAGTTCTGCGGTTGATTTCAGCTACACGCTTGCAGACGATCCTGACGGGAACCTCATCGGGAAGGAAGAGACAGTAACCTGGGGCGAGAGTTCAACTCCATGCTTGAACAACATTAAATCAGCGTATGCAGTCAACAAAACTGTCACCGTGCATTACCTTTCAGACAGCCCAAATGATGGTTCGCTGACCGAACAATTCCCTCCTAGCTTGGGGTACTTTTGCTGCTCCTTGTGCTTCGGCCTGCTCGCAATTCCTGCACTCGTGGTCATGCTGACGAGGAAGGGTCCAACCGTGGGGGTCAAAACGGGTGGGATGCTTCCCGGGCTCGGCCGTCAACGGGTCCCAATCTCGGCGCCAATCGACTCGAACACGATGGGAGCCCAACCGATGTATAACGTCCCCACTTCCCAAAACTCCGGACAAAACAACCAATCCGGTGGAATGCGTGCTGGCGGAATGGGTGCTGGTGGAATGATGATGATGGCATCCGGTGCGGCAGGAGGAGCAGCATACAACCCTGCCAGGCCCCAAGCACAAGCGGTTAACGGAGGAAGTGCATCTCGAGGGCAGTTACAAACCATTTCGGAACAGTTGAGTCAAAATATCCAAAACATTGGAGAAAACTCTCACCTCGAAGCAACGTGCGGACGAACAGGGAAACCTGTTGACGGAAAGTGGGCGAAATGGACATTCGAATCGGTTGAAGAAATAGATGGATTGTATTGGGTCGTTGCGTCCTCAAAGAACACTCAAGTTTCAAACATGGACTCAAAAGCGAGGTTTGTACTCTCTGGGACCACCTATGATGACCTGATTGAATGTCATGCGTGGGAAGGGGGAACATGGACGCCTCATTTCAGTACTGGGAAACGAGATGGGATGGTTTTCGACCCGAACAACCCACCTAAATCGGCGCCTTTAGCGGCCTCGATGGCTGGAGGGATTGCAGGTTCAAATGGAAACAGGCAAACCCAGAATACCCGCAGGCAATCGTATTCTCCTTCCAAAATGCGAGGCTATGATCGAATCATCAATCAATTAAGGTTGAAGGACCAAACCCTTTCATCCCAAGGCGAAGCAATCAACAGAATCACTGCATCAAACATGATGGACGAAAAAACGGCGACACAATTTGTAACGTCCCCTTACGTCCTCAAAGCACTCGGTCTTGCAGGGGCAGCAGGAGCAGGAGCAGCCATTGGCGCTGGCGTAAAGCAAGCATCTGAGTCGACTGAATCGAGGTTGGAAACCATGAAGAAAGAAGCCGCTGCTTTCTTTGACTCTGCGAAACCAAAGGTGAACACTACGCCCTCCCGGCCAGTGGCCAAAGGCGAATCCGATCAGTGCCAGCATCCATCATGCACCACTTCAGTAAGTGCCTTTGATTTCAGGTGCTTTGATTGCCGCAGAAGGTTCTGTTCGGCCCATAAGGGCATGACCTTCCAGTGCTCTGATTGTGCAGATTGAAATCACTCATACACTGACTTTTGGTGAAGCCCGATGTGGGGCACTAAGCCCTGAAGTTGTGCGCTTTCGACCAATTGTTTGCCACTCCCGCTTCGAACATAGGTCACTTCACCTGGACTCACGTAATGATTCCAATAACGTTGGTACACCATCGCCCGTTCTTTGCTTGAAGCAAGGCAGGCGGGTACTGCGTGGTACATCATAACTGAAACACGCTGTTTTCGCAAGTAGACTGCCAACACCTCAGGCATCAACTTTGAGAGCCATGTTTCATCAAAAAACTGCGATGAACGCTCAACCACATACCTTGGCTTATCAAGAGGGCCAAGCGCCTCAGAAAGGGCTACGCTGAACATTTTTGCTTCCTCAGGCGTTGAATTCTTCAGGTGATAACGAATCCAACCACCTCCACGCTCCCCACCAGCTGGCCTGGCTACATGCGTCATCTCCCCTAATTCCCTCAGAGATTCAACGATGGCATTTGCAATGGCTTGCGTCAAGGATGAGTCGGTCCAAACCTGCTTTTCTTCACCAAATTGGAAACCGGAAGAAAATCCAGACGCAGGTTTAGCCTCGACGGCAGGTTTGGCTTCGATGCCAAAGGGTTCTCCAATCCCCCATAACTCACGTGTATGCGATCTGCTTTTAGCGCGACGTATCATTTCTTCATTGAACAAACCCATCCCTTCACTGATCCCCTCTGGGCGTACATCATTGAACGCAGCATGGACGTGGCCTACTCCTTTTTCGATGGCACCATCGTCGCACACTCCATACAGTTGCTTGTGCTTCTGCTTGAACCGCTGATAATCGTCGAAACCTTTGGTGAATTCATCTGCAACACAAATAATGTCCCAATTGTTGGCCACCTTCTCTTTCCATTCCTTATCCAAACGGATGGAGCGCCCTCTCAGTTGATTGATGCTCATGCTGGTTGTGACAGTGGTCATGTCGACGAGGACGTTGATCCGAGAAGCATCCCATCCTTCCCCTAAAAGCCCTCGAGTTCCGACCAAGCAACGGGTGAACCCCTCTTGGAAAAATTCCGTGATCATCAGTGAATAGTACCGAGGAACCCAATGGCTGCCACGGCCATGAATCTCATGATAACCATCGTGTTCTTCTGCTGAAAAAGAAATTTTCAATTCACGCTCTTTCGCCCAAGCAGTCGCACGTTCCACGAAACGAGCGCACAAATCATCGTCGACAAGGACGGTGCTCCCGGTCATCAGAATCGGATCCAAATGATCACCAGCCTGGTGCTTTACGAGGGAGCGAAACACAGCAATAGCGCCCCCAGCCTCCTTATCGAGAACGCCCTCGACGAGAGCCGTAGCGGAGGTTTTCTCGAAATCAGTCACAACAACCGCCCGAATGGAAGGGCCAAGGGTTTGCATTTCAGCGGTGATGATTTCATTCAACGCATCGACTTTTGAGGAAGCATAGGCCATGACTCGGCCAACTGGTGAAGCGCAAGGGCGTGACCCAGTTTCAGTTATTTGAACGCCCAGCATACGCAATCGGTCAATAACGGATTTGGCAAGTTGGTGGTCTTTCTTGTGCTTTGACAAACGAAGTCCATAACGAACATAGCGATCAAGAACCGAACGAAGCATGCTCATTCTCGACCAAGATTCGTCGCTTATTTGCATCGAAAGAGGTGGCACATCTGATGGCAAGTTTTGGTTGTGCGTCAGAAGGTAACGCCGAGCGTTGTCTGCATAAACTTCATTCTTGCTTTGAAATTTAGTCCATGATAGCGATTCGCCGCGATGGTTCTTACGATCCTTCAAACTGTCATACACCCATTCGTCAAGCGATGGTATTTGCTTGGTGTTTTGCTCAGCATCAGGGGTTCGCAAATCATTGAGCAAGGCTTCAAATTCATCATCAACGCTGGCGATGTACTGAAGTTCATGAGCCGCTGGCCGGACGAAATAGCACAGGTCCTGATAGGGAGCAAGGTTCTCCTGCCGAACCAGAGCCGGAACAGGAACTTCATAATCAACAGGTCCGAAAAAATCTTCATAACGTTTAGAATCAGTGGTGCTAAGTGATTCGGTATCAGGAGGCGTTGCTGTTAAGCCAAGAACAACCGGATCATCGAAAAACTCCCTTACCTCTGATAAAATCCTGCCCCAGTGATGCATGAGGTGATGGCATTCATCCAAGATGATCAAACCAATTCCCACCTCCTTTAGCCTGATTAAATTAGCCTTAGCGCTTTCATGAAGGGTCCACATGGCGTTGCCGTTTTTTGCAAAATCATCACGTACTTTCTTCCGATAGGTGCTGAGCCTTGATTTGTAATACTTCGAATTAGATCCTGCGAGACTGGACTGCCAAGCATGAGCGGATTCCCGATCATCGGCTTGCCCGTCAGCCATCAATTTCTCAGCCCACAACTCAAGGGCGACCTGATCTAAATCTTCACCGCCTTTTCTCGGCATCGTGACCGATTGGTAGGTCAGTGAAGTCAACAAACCCGGATTTTTGGGATCGGTGCTGATCAAATCTTCTTTTCCATCGAGATCGAACAGGGAGGTTCTAGCAGCCCACTGGGCCTGTATGGCCGAATTTGGGGACAGGACAAGAGCAGGTTTACGGACGAGGTCCGACCAAACATAGAGTCCAAGAATGGTTTTTCCAGAACCTGGAGGGGCAACCACATGCAGTCGCTTCTCCCCGCGGCTCAATTGAGGCTTGATGATTGAAGCGGCTTCTTCTTGTGAAGGCCGGAGGGTTCCATCGAACCGAATGCTTCCGAAATCAAGCGGTGTGGTTGACATTGCTCAACGTCCTGTGAGCTTCACCGTGGACCTCGTTTAGGTCCCGAGGGGCCGCCACCGGGGCCGCCCTTAGGGGGACCGGAGCGCTTCGGAGGGCCACCTGACTTGCTTGGGCCTGGAGGGCCACCGCTCTTCTTTGGTGGACCGCCTGATTTGCTTGGCCCGGGTGGGCCGCCGCTCTTCTTTGGAGGACCACCTGATTTGCTTGGACCTGGAGGGCCACCGCTCTTCTTTGGAGGGC
>TARA_B110000467_G_scaffold164619_1_pt1 | contig 18333 bp, 18 predicted proteins | sample TARA_B110000467 | Tara Oceans TARA_B110000467 (sample SAMEA4398341) | marine metagenome | biome: Polar Biome; feature: [MES] marine water layer (ENVO:01000295) within the mesopelagic zone...; material: water (ENVO:00002006), including particulate matter (ENVO:01000060) such... | reverse complement strand
GCGATCAGCTTCAATGTTATTGACCGATCAACATCATGTTATTACGCAGAAATAGCATGGATCTGGATATAGATGTCATTCTTGAGGATTTAAAGGACGGTAAAGTACCGAGAACCAAACAAAACTTAGATACGCTCAATACTATCTTAAAAGATTATGCTGAATCAGGTCAGAAGGACTTTTCCATTACGCAGATTGGACGAATATCGGCAGCCAAATCTGGCCCCGGTTACGAAGCACTTAGAGCGACCCGTAACACGCATTACCGTACCTTGATTGAAGCATGGGCGCAAAAGTGCAAGACAAATACCAAGAAACCATTGGTGGCGCATGCTCGCTCAAAATCAGTACCCGTTGATAATAAATTACTAGAGCGTATTCCTGACCCTGCCGTTCGCGCTTTGTTTGGGCAAATCATTGCAGAGCGAAACCGCTACCTTAAAGAAGTAAACCTGCTTAAGCAACACGCCAACATCACCATTGATAAGCGACCTGTTCGTCAGTTTGATGCCAGCACAGAGCCAAGCATTGAAGTGCTACCTTCACTTTCTGGCGTGTTTACTGAATCAGAGAAAAAGGCACTGGCTTATGCCATCTCCGATGAGTGTATGGACAAGAACGACTGGCAAACCACGCAGGCAGGTCAAGTGAAAGATATGGAGTTCAACACAGAAATATTCCCCCGTGGCTTTGTGACTGGCTTGCGAAAGCTATTAGGTGAGGTTGACGACTAATGGCAAGTGGGCAGCAAAAAGCACAGCAAAACTTCGATGCGTTTCAGTCATGGGTGGCAACGCAACAGGATGATGACTTTAAACAAATCGTGTTTAGAGGTCAGCTAAATCGTATCGAAGTGGCAAAAGCCGTAGGCTGTGGCAAATCAGCCTTAAATCAAAACCCTGATATACGAAAGGCTTTAAAAAAGCTAGAAGATAACCTGCGCGACAAACTCGTGCTACCACCACTGACAGACACCGCCAAAAAAGACGCTGATAAGCCGAAGCAATACGACAATACGGCGAATCGCAAGGGACTTGATGCAAAGCATTCATCATCACTGGAGGTTGAGAATATCGAGTTAAAAGCCAAAATAAAAGAGCTTGAAGGTAAGCTTAAGCGTTTTGGTGAATTATCAGAAACCTTGTCCGAAATGGGGTTCATGCCTCGATGAATACTGCCTTACATGAAGACCAATTGCGCGTCACTAGTATTCCTTATACCTCAGCAAAGATGGTGATATTCAGCGGTACACCGTTAAAGAGAAACTCTTACAAAGCCAACAGCGGTAAATACTACGTCACTATAAAGATAGATCCTGACGCATTACCAGCACAACCTGCAATCGGTCAGTATTGGTCAGTCAAAGGAATTCGACAAATCGAAAACATGGACACGGGTGATTACGTGATGCAGCAGCATACATACCAGTCACCTGAGCATGTTGAATGCAGTTTGCCAGAAACAGGCGAGCAATTGATCCGATTCATCGCCAGAGAAGCGGCCTTTAAAGGTATTGGTGAAAGCAAAGCAAGAGCGCTCTGGGAGCTTTTAGGTAAGAATTTCCATGCAACCTTGAGAAGAGATGCGCCAGAGTCTAGGGAGCTGCTTAGAGGCGTTTTGAGCGAGGATTCCATCATCGCCTTGTTTAAGGGGTATGCTAAATACAAGAATCTAGGCTACTGCAATTGGATGTCCGAACAAAAAATACCTGCCAGTGTTCAGCAGCGTTTGTTGAAGTATCACACTGAGCAATCCATAGAAGCCATTAAACAGAATCCTTATGTGTTAATTGGTTTTGGCATGAGCTTTACAGAGGTGGATGCTCTTTCTCAAGCGCAACTTGAGAACGCAACAAATGATGACAGGCGATTGAGCGCAGCGCTTGAAGTAGCAATACGCAAAGAGATTGATAAAGGCCATACCTACACAACACAAGACAATTTACGCCCTCACTTAACCAAGTTATTCAAAGACAAAGAGCTGGTCGCCAAAGCGTTTAAGGCGGGTCATGACAAGGCTCAATACCTTTTAAATCACGAGACAAGCACTTACCATCCAACGGCTCAGTTGCTAATGGAAAATGTCGTCGCTAAACGACTTAAATCCCTCGCTACTCAAAAAAACCTCTATGATGAATATGCAGAATCTGCATATTGCTCAGCGGCAGGTGAGATGCCTTACCCACTATTAAAGAAACAAGTTGAAGCGATCACAACATGTTTAGATAACGCCGTAAGTTGCATCACAGGTGGTGCGGGTACAGGCAAAACGACAGTGCTTAGAACTGCATTGCGTGCCTATCATACAATGGGGTTTGAAATACATGCAGTTGCCTTAAGTGGTCGTGCGTCAATGCGCTTACATGAGTCAATTGGTTTTATCACATCAACGATTGCTAAGTTCCTGAGAGATGATCCTATTGATTCAGACAAACAAAAACATCTGCTTGTTATTGATGAATCCAGCATGATTGACTTACCAACCATGTATCGCTTGGTGAATCACATTCCCCCCTCAGTGCGCATTATCTTTGCAGGTGATCCCGATCAGCTTCCGCCAATTGGTTGTGGGAAGGTGTTAGCAGACATCGTTGAGTCGAAGACCATAGTTAATACCACTTTGGACATCGTTAAACGTGCTGAGGCATCGACAGGCATCCCTGAGTATTCACAACTAATCAATCAAGGCAAAGTCCCAGAATGTCTTACCACAGGCGCAATTCATTTCCACGAAACAGACAAGAGTGAAATAGCGCAAGTTTGTTGTGAACTCTATCAGCAATCACCTAAAAACAGTCGCGTGATGGCACCGACCAAAGCACTGGTGGCTGAAATAAACAGTCTCACGCAAAAGGCTATAAACCATAATGGTCGCCGGTTGGAATTTGAGATGCACGGTGAGAGTTTCTTTCAAAACCTAAAGCTTAATGACGCTATCCTGTTCACTCAAAACCATTATGACAAAGGTATTCAAAACGGGTCGCTTGGTGTCCTTACGAGTGTCGAGCCGTCTGAAGAGAGTTATGGTGAAGTGACTCTCGACTCTGGAGATAAGATTGAAATTACTCAAACAGTGCTGGATTGCATGGAGTTAGGGTATGCAATCACCCTTCATAAAGCCCAAGGCTCGCAATTCCCAAGAATTGTAATCGCATTGCAGAAAGGTAAAATCGTTGACAGAGCTTGGCTGTATACCGCCATCACAAGGGCTGAAAGCGAAATACATATAGTTGGTAGTCAAAGTGATATGGAACGCATCACAAAAGCGCCTAGCAACTCTCATAAGCGCAATAGCTATTTAGCTGAACTTTTACGCCGAGGGTAACAAAGCCGCAGGGATGCGGCGGCAACACACAACCCTTCTCACCTTAATTTACCCATTTGATAAACTGAACATCCACAAATGCCACACGACTTGTTGGAACAAGTCGCCTGCGGTCTTTCAGTTTACAAGTGAGCAAGAATTCATGGAGGAATATTAACCGCCGATGACTCGGCGTAATGTAAGTGAATAAAAAAACGGCTATTTGCATTCTAGGTTTGGAAGTTACAATTTCTGCTAATTTAAAAAACATCTGTTTTGTGCAAAAATGGGTAGGTCGGCAATGAGCGATGAAGGGACATTCACGAATATCCCTATCTGCTTAAATCGGCGTCTCTGCTCCCGCAGATTTTGCAGTAAATAGGTAAACTTTAGTCGCAGTAACCGTCAAATATACTTAAGGCCAATCCTGTTTTTCCAGTTCTAGTCAATCAGAGGAGATGAGGGTGTGAGATTAGGAATAAAGGCTAAGTTATCTCTGCCTTCTTAGATTTATTATCGAGCTTTTCCATGCGTGTTAGAGTCCACAATCCGGCATACTTGTTGTAACTATTTTGTGCATAATTCATGGCCATTAAAAAACCAACTGGGCCATCAAGAACACCACCCCGAATAAAATAAACTAAATTAAAGGTCCATATACCTCGAAGTAAAGCACTAAATAAACTGTGACAGCGTTTACCCTTGTTAAAATATTTTTGGCTACCTAACCAAGCATATTTCGTGTTTTTATCGTTAGCATGGCCATAATTCCGGTGTGTAAAGTGAAGTAAGCGCCCTTTTAAAGTTACTGTTTTACCAGCAGCATGAACTATTTTTTCATGCACCGAGTCATCTGTGAATGATGCACCCTCACGCCAAACCATGCGTAGTGGAGATCGTGCACTACGACCGTGATCCAAGCGTTTATTGTAAATAGTCACGGCCCAAGGCATTTTGATGGCGATTATGTTCTCTCTGGGCTCAAACAAAAGTTTACGTACATTTTCTTGAAGCTCTGGGTCAAGTGCTTCATCGGCGTCGATAGCTAGCACCCAGTCATACTTAGCCTGTGCCAAGGCCCTTTGTTTTTGCACACCGTATCCGGGCCAGTCAGTCTCCCATATTTTGTCTGTATATTGACGAACAATATCCAAAGTGCCATCAGTACTTCCACAATCAAACACAATAATTTCATCGGCAAGATCTTTAACAGATTCTAAACAGCGCTCAATTCGGTCAGCTTCATTTAAAGTAATAATAGTGACGGATAAACGGTATAACTTATTCATTGATTTGCCCTAAAAGTTTAATTTAAAAATCGTTCGAATGTTTAGAAGCTGATATTAACATATTGTTTGAGACCCGCTTTGAATTCAAGCATCAAGTTCACTCCAATTTTTATCGACGCAATGGAGTGATATTTGCTCTACTACTAAACTTAATACGACATTCCGCATCTTTTTCGGGGTTCAAATTTTTTTCCTCGGTCCAGTTTGGCCAACCCTCAGAAGCATCTGAATCGATAGGATCAATGACGTTGATTTAGTTAAAAAGCAACGGCCCCTTTTGGCACAAAGAAGTAGTACAAATCGTCTAAATCCAACCACCTCCATCCGTTTTGAGTTTAAATAAAATAGGCCTGTTCCAACCTAGAATTCAAATAGCCAAAAAAACGTACACACAATTATACATAGTGTGTACGTTTAAAGCTGACCTCAATGAGCAAGATATATGTGACTTTCCACTCACTCACTCACTAATATACATGATTTTTACTGTATACTCCACTATTGGTGGGCTTTTTTTATTCATCGGTAAAATTATCATCTTCGAGCCATTGCTCTAATCGCACAATGAGCCCTTTGACTTGTTCTTCATTCAAACGAATAGATGAGTTTATAGTGACCTCTTTGGGTAAACCGAATTCAACTATACCATTCTTGTTAGGTTTATTTTTTATCCCCATGTTATCGGCATATTCTTTAAACACATAGCAAAGAGGCTCTTTTACTCCCAGAATAAGACTTTTAGGTTTATACTCATCAAGTAAATGAGCAATGTCATTAACGGTCTGTATGGCGCAAACCTCTCCCAACTCATCTGTAAAAGTGAGCTCACTAAATCCGAATTCAGGTTGTGACACTTGACCTAGAAATTTACTCATAATTTACCATCTAAAATTTTTATCTAACACTCTTGTGTGTGCAATAAGTTCGCATGTTGCAAGATTGACATTTATAAAGGGAGTTATAGTAAATGTTTACGTGCTTACCTTTTTTTATTTGCTGAACCAGCAAATAAACCTCTTTGATATCATTGTATAAGACATCATCACTTCCTGAAACATTTATTTCTTTTGATTGTGTTTCAGTGGCGATTATTGCTCGCGTTATAGGGTATTTACTTCGCGCAGCAAGTACAGAGGCGATTGTTTGCGCGATATCACTTTGATGTATACGCCCTTTACGCGATTTATACTCAATAAGTACGTATGCACCATTATCAGCAAGATAAATGAAGTCTCCCCCTTTAGCTGCTATGCGGTATTTTTTGTTGAAGAATGTCGCGCTATTTTTGCCTTTATCAAGATAAACGAGCTTACCTTTGAATCCGAATGGGGTGTCTTTATATGGCGTGAAAAATCGCTTTATACGTTTTAGCGCCAGCAATACCACATAAGTTAAAACCAAGAATGGCAAAACACTAATAATAAGTTTGGTCATGTATCTCTCATATTTGTTGCTGTCGGCAACTAATTTAAATGTGAATAAATTGCAAAAAGCAACGCTATGGCAATAGAGAACAATAATATATTGAGCACCCTATCGAGCTTGCTCTTATTATTTAAGCGTTCCGACCTATCCCCTAAAGATGAGTGCATTTTGTTACCATGCGCTAAGCGCTTACGGGTGGCCTTGTCATTAGCGTGTTTGGTTGATAGGTAATGAGCATGAGGACAATATGCTGTTTTACCTATTTCGGATGCGGTAACGACATGATTTTTCATATTGTTCCTTATGCGGTGTGTTTAATAAAAAGGATCATTGTAAACGTTAAGAAAGCCTTTTTTATAAAAGGTAGTAACACAACAGTACTGGGTGGTTTTTGTGAACATGCACTCATCACTTAATGTTTGTTGTTTAATATAAATAAGAAATCAGGCATCACTTCCTCCTTAGTGGAGAGGTGCCGAATAGATTAAGGGATATTTATATTAAGTTATTAGAGCGCCTAAACAACTAGGTGCTCTTTTTTATAGAACAAACAGGTGTTGGTATTTGGTGTAAGCATTTTAATTACACCATACCCTTAACATCTATTGCTAAACAATATGAGCGGCTTCGCCGCGATAGGTTTCCTTTGCTCACGCAAACGCGCCCCCCAAAAAAGGGAATTGGGTCAGGTCTTCGACCTTCCGTAGTTTGGCAAGTGAGGGGTAGACGTAACGCCCAATATAGAGATCGTACTTGGGTATGGTGTAATTAGAAGTTAAGTAGGAAGTAAAATGAGTCGTGTTGATGTGTTGCCACAACTAAGTGAGCATAATGTATATTGCCAGAAAAATGGGAAAGGCCGATTTGAATGTGCTGGCAGCGAAATCCGATGCGGCGATGTTGTGGAAGTATTGATAGGAAATACTTGGCATACCACAACTGTAAGATACGATAAATCTAAAGAGTGCTGCAAAACTGCTGATGGTGTTAATTTGCTTGGTAAGCGTGTGAAAAAACTTGTTTCTGCTGATTATTTTCGCTTTAAAGGTCGCCAATAACCTAGCTTAAATTGGTTAGTTAATCATCTATAAATGAATTTAGTGGATGTAGAAACGTATTGAGTTTAATTGATGCTCTAATTCATCCGTAATATTACTGCTTGTAGTGCTATAAAATTGAGTATGTAAGCTTCATTACATATTTGTTTTGTTTGTTTTTGTTTTTGTTTTTTTTGTTAAGATATTTGTAGGCTAAGAGCCTTTTCTTGTTATAAATCATTTAAAAAATAGGGATGTTAAATTATGCAAATAAAAGCGATGAGCGCCCTTCTTGCAAGTTGTGTACTAAGTGCTTGCGGAGGATCTGATTCAAACGATACTGAGACACCATCTCAACCTCAGCCGACTTCAAATATTTCACCTACAGCAATATTTTCCCAACCAGATGATATTTATGAGCGTGGTGAATTTGTTGTTGATGCTTCAGGTTCAAATGATTCTGATGGTTCTATATCTTCATATAGTTGGAGTATCGACCTAGGTGACTATACAGGCAATAACATTAGCCTTAGTGATAATGGGGCTAATTCCACCTTGGTCGTAGGTGAAATTGAGGAAGATGTTACAGTTTCAGTTAATTTGACAGTAACAGACAATGATGGTGCCACTGATGATTATTCGAATGCAATAACTATACATGAGCGTGATGTAGAAAAACTTCCACCAATGCCTGCAAATTCAGCAACTGGTTTAGAAGGTACTGATTCGGATGGTGATGGAGTTAGAGATGATATTGAGATTAAGGTATATAACCTCTATCCACTCTCCAAAGACAACCGAGAAGTGACTCGCAAAGCGGCACAAGTTTTTCAAAATGTGCTAATCACAGGAAACTCTGCTGATGATTTAGATGATGGTGATGCGTCAGAGCAGCTTGCAAAGCTAGTTTGGTGCTATAACCTACATACCGACCTTAACTCTAAGCAAGAAAGAGCCAAGATTAAGGCTTTAGTTTTCGACACGCCTGAGCGATTAGAAGCACTTGAAAAGTTTAAGCAAAGCAGAAATGGAACTATTCAAAAGACAGTAGAATCAACTTTTTCTGAGTGCAGACTCCCTCAAAACTAAGGATGGTAAAATGAGTAAAAAATCACTTTTAATTCCGGCATTACTGTTCGCTGGTACTAGCATACCTTCATATGCAAACTTAAATGGTTGTGTTGATACAACTGAATCTTTAAAAAAGACTGCTATATATTTCGCAAATGGAATTCTGACAGACCCTGATGATGCTGACGACATGGCGATAAAAATGCAAATTGCATATAAGAGCCAATTTGAGGCGCTGCATGAAGATTCAACTTATGAATTCTCAAAAGCTTATAATTACTCACAAGGAGCCTTGACAGATATAACGCAAGTTCTTCAGCAAAAAATGGAAGAAGAAGGGACTGAAGGAGTTAACGGATATCAAATATATGAATTGATATCTTCTGGATTGGATAATGATGCAATACGTGCAACTCTAGCAGTTTCTTTAACTCCTAATGCACTTGCGCTGTTTACTGATTCATTTTTGGAAGAGCTTGGTGAGTCAATGACTCAAGCTTCTATAGATGCAATAGCAGATCGCATCACTGTAAATTCTGAACATGTAGGGTTCTATGAAGCTGACCTTTTGGCAGGGAAGCGTGTCATTATCATGCCGCACAGTCAAGGAAACCTGTTTACAAACAGCGCTGTTGCGTCTGTGAAAGCAAGGCAGCCTGAACGTGCGGATAGTATTGATTATTTTGGGGTTGCAAATCCTGCTGCTACTACTGTAGATGGTGCGCAGTATGTAACTGCGGATGATGACCGTGTAATAGACGGTTTGAGGTTAATAGAGGATGTATTACCTAGCAACTTAGACAATGATCCTAGTGTTCTTCCGGGTTTTTTAGGCGGTGATTTTAGATCCATTTCAAATCACCTTATTGTTGAAGACTATTTTGATACACGTTTAGCATCAAGAGATATCATTGATACTAACTTAACCAGACTTGCTCAGGATACTCCGTTTCCAACTCAAATAGCAGGTACTGGTGCGATAAGGGCGTCATTGTCTTGGGGTGATCAACCGGATGTAGATTTACATGCTTATGAACCAAATGGCTCACATGTATATTACCGAAACCTCACTGGAGAAGATGGAACTCTTGATGTTGATGATACAAACGGTCAAGGTCCTGAAAATTATGTAGTAGCCTGTACAAATGTGAATACTGGCACTTATCAAATAGGTGTGAATTTTGACCAATGGCAACTGAAGCACAAATAAGTCCGTGTCTAGAAGATTACCGTAGCTGCGATATTAAGCGTAGGGGGTTTGTGTTAAGACAGGATGGGAAATTAAAGCGATTTTCTATATATAAATTACTAAATGGTGATTCTGATTGCTGTAAGCAAACTGGATTGTCTGAAGGTATCGTAACTATCATAAGTGTTTTAGTTCGAGTAAAGGGTAAAGACGTTAAATATATAATGGATGCAAGTGCTTATCATGCTGAAATTGATATTAATGGTTTTACAACTTTGCCTTACAAGAACATTCAAAGCGGTCGACTTTCATGGTGTGTTTTTAAATCGGTTTTGCAAAGGCTATTTAATAAGGAAGAGCATGTATCTTTTGACCCTGAATACGCAAGAAGAACACCACCAATTATGCGAACGTTAAATTGGACTGAAATCGACAGTTTACTTCCTAATGGGAGTTCTTTTGGGCCAACTAGCTCCTTCGCTGAATTTGAAGATTCTGATATGTTGGCTGAATGCCACGCTCAGTTCAGCAATCATATGGATAATCTCTTTAGAGGACAAACCGATGAAGAAAAAGCAAGTTGGCTAGAAAGGGAAAAAGAATTAAATCACAAGAATGCAATTGCTTATATTTTACAGCAAGGGGCACTTCTATTAAGAGAAATGAATGCTGGTCACCCTATAACTGAGAGAGATAATAAATTTCTCACTCAAGTAACCAGACTTATCGAATTAAAGAAAATAGAAGGGAGTTTGATACCAGCAGGTTGTTCTCACCCTTAGCTTTAAACACGATACGAAACAACTAAGTTACGATATTAATTATGATGATAGTTCACGTTCAAAGAGCCGTTATTTTAAATAAATTTTCCACATATCCACAAAATCGGTTATCAAAAATGAAAACGAGACAGATTTAGATACTGTTCAATGGATGCAAGGAATTGCTACTCCAAATCAATTAAATGGCACTAATTAGCCTACGGGGAAATTTACAATGTATGATTGTCGGTGAACATTATTGTTTAATTCTAATCTTTATTGTTATGCATACTTAAAAGTGTAACATCTCCTTTAATGGTTAATATCTGCGGTTGTAAGGGTGAACTGAACTAAAGCATAGTTCTTATAGAGGTAGTACTTTCTGTGCTGATTGGAATCTAACAGAGGCGATGTTGCCAAACTCATTTCTGCCCCAAAACGTGTTTAGGCGAATGCCTCAAAAGAGCGATAACCGGTCATTGAGGATGGCTAAATTTAGGGCTAATTAATAGATAAAGTTGTGTCGTTTATTCATATAGTCAAGCAAACGAGCAACGCGTATATCCTACATTTAAATTTATTTAAAATCTTGAAATACCCTCGGTTATTTGTTGGAATGTGGATAGATGAGCTTGAAGTCAGCAAAAATATGCGTGATGAGCGCACTATTAAATTGTTAGGCGTTGCTGAACAAGGAGAGATATTCAATGGCTTTTGCCCTCGCACCAGATCAAGAAAATGCTTACCCATCACTCATTACGGCATTGTGCGCGCGCGATGCGTATACTAGAGGCCATTGTGACCGCGTCTGTGCGCTTGCGTTGGAAGTGGGGCGTGCGGCCGATTTGAGTGCCCCCTCATTAGATGACTTGCGTATTGCCAGTCAATTACACGACGTGGGTAAGATTGGAGTTCGTGATACTGTTCTCTCGAAGCCTGGAAAGCTCACACCTGATGAAAGAGAAGAGATAAAGGCTCACTCGGTTATCGGTGAGAGAATAATTAGTGAGACATTCCTGACAAACAGAGACGAGGTCGCGTCTATTGTCAGACATCATCATGAAGCATTTGATGGAAGCGGATACCCAGACGGACTGGCTGGTGCCGATATTCCCCTGAGTAGTCGAATACTTTCGATCATTGATGCGTATGATGCACTGACGACTAGCAGGCCATACCGCATGGCTAAATCGCACCTTGAAACTATGAATATCTTGAAGCATGAAGTGGACACGAAGTTTGATCCAAATATTTTTTTGTTGTTTACAAAAGTCATAAAGGCCAGTTCGGCACGTGCCTCGTAAACGCTCGTTCCTAGAATACGGTGAACGCTGCCTAAAAAGTCTCTGCAGATGACATTTGATCCGCCACCCACTTTTTTGCTAACGCAAAAGCAGGCGTTGTCTCAAATGCACCTGAGCTCAGGCGTTGCTAATGTCTGCAAATGGCACAGAGCCGACCTTCGGCTCTAACTCGTTTTTGTCCAGAAACGTGTTACATACCAATGTCCACATAAAAAATCGTTTATTTTTGTAGCAAAGCATAATGCGTACAATTATACTGTGTTAATATACAGTGAATTAGGGCGATTATGCTTTGCATTAAATCCACATCTGACTTTGAAATTGAAAGTGTGAAGTACCCTAACTTTCCCCTCTTAACGTGGGAAGTTGATAATTCAGATCTAGGGATTGAATCAGGAATGCTTTGTGTAGAGGCGTTGCAGTTCTTGGTATATGAGTGCTTAAAACGAGGTCGAGTGAATAGTGAGAACACTTGGTGGACGTATGGCAATCACCTAGCTCAATTCCTGACATTCTGTGAGCAGAACAGTTTGGATTGGCGAGACATTTCAGAAAGCAGTGAAGATGAAATGTTAGTCAGTGCTTATCGTGACCTTTGTGTTGGTGAGTTTGGCATGTCGGTAAATTCAACCAATCAGCATTTAAGAACGATAGTGCGTTTCTATTCTTATGGCGTCGGTAAGTGGTTTAAGTCATTACCTTACTCTCTAGAATCCGTTTCAGTGAATAAAGGCCAGCAGTTTTTAGCTCATACAGAAAGAAATGGTGGTAAGAAATACAGCTCTGATTTGATGATGAAAACCTTTGAGAAAAAAGCTCAATTTTTATCGGTAATTGAAGTGCGAGATCTTTTATCTGCGATTGAAAATTCAACCTTAAAGCTGATGGTTCGCTTATGTCTACAGACAGGAATTAGACGAAAAGAACTGTTGCTGTTTCCCTTGAATATAATAAGAAAGCCTACTGGAAACAGAGCTTACTATGAGGTCAATATTTCACGAACCAAAGGTGAGAAAGAGCGCAAAATACACATCCCGACACGATTGATGGAGGACTTGTGGCGTTATGTCAATGAGGCTCGTTTTCAGAAGCAACAAGAGTCGGAAGTGGAGTCAAATTGCTTGTTTTTAACGCCTGATGGTCAAGGGTGGGCTTCTCAAGGTTCTGCTTTTGGTAAGGCTCTCAAGTCGCTTAAATTACCCTTTCACGTATCACCGCATATGTTAAGGCATACTTATGCAACGCACATGCTGAAAGGAATGTTAGAGCATAAAAGCAGTAAATTTGAACCGTTGATGTACCTACAAGCTCGGCTTGGACATTCAAGTATCACAACCACGATGAAATATTTACATTTGGTTAATGATTTGGTCGATGACTTGTCGATTGAGTATCAACAACAGATTGATGCGATTGTGTAGGTGAAATATGGCGAGACAAAGAAAAAAACTGTCTATTAACAAAGACAAGCTAAAGAAAACATCGGCAGTAGAGTCAACAACTGACACTGCTCAAAATCGAGAAATAGTCCGACCAATCAACCCTGTAGTGAATTACCCGAATATCGGTTCAAAAGGTGGCAATGGTTCTAACGTCAATTTTACTCGTTTCTATGGCAAAGGTTATGACGACATTACAAATCGAGTGTACTACACCGCAAAAGCTCTGCTGAAAAATACCGATGCTCTTAGCGAGGAAACTCAAAAAGGTTATTTTAAAAATGGTTTTTTCCATTTCGCTGAATACCTTACATTATTTAGGTATTCAGCGGGTGAGGACTTAACACAAGATGACATTACGCCAGAGTTGATCGAGCAATATTTACTGCACCTTAGAGGTTGTGAGTTAGGGTATAACACCCTAAAAGGTTACTACACTCATCTCAAGTCAATGCTGATACACATGAGGGACAAGGGCTATTGGTCAGTCATTGATGACATAAACCTAAACAGTGATTTCTTTCCTAAGAGCCCATTTCCAAATTCAAGTAAACGTGCAAAGGGCGAGAAACCACTGACTCCCCATGAAAAAAGGCAGGTGGTGGTTGCGCTAAAACAAGCAATTAAGCCGATTTATCAAAAGACCGAACCACTAACAGGTTATCAGTTAACACTGTGTTTGTTAGCTGTGGCGATTCAGACAGGCATCAACACATCTCCGCTTCTCAATATGACTACCGACTCATTGACCGACCACCCACTTAAAGATTGCCGCAAGCTCTTAACCGTATTCAAAAAAAGAGGCAACTCCACGCAATTGCACAATTTACGAAAATCACAGGAACTTGAAGTAGTGCAAGGAATAAAGCTTGATGTGGCTTATCTTATTGAGGCTATCATTGAGCGTAATAGCCAAGTGAGAAAGTCTATCGATTCCGACTTGTTATTTGTCTATGAGTCTAGAGTTGCCCACATAGGTGCCGAGAGAGGTACGGCCTCCTCTCTAGCAGAAAGGCTGCTTAGATATAACATCAAAAAATTCATCAAAGAGTACGACTTAAGAGATGAAGATGGTCGAACGATGAAACTTAATGTAAGCCGTTTTCGCAAGACGTTCATCAATGGTATTTATGAGCTGAGTGGTGAGAGTTTGTTAATTGCTGCGCGGCAAGCCAAACACAGTGGGACAGGAACGCTTGACCACTACCTGCAAGCTCCCGAGCAATCAAAGCGCAACTTGGGCTTAATGGGTGAGATACGAGTTAAAGAGCTAACGTGCGCAGAGCCAAGCGTCCCTGTAGGGCATTGTAAAGACCCTAAGAATGGCGATAAAGCACCGAAAAATGGCTCGTTCTGTAATGACTTTTTAGGCTGCTTCCGCTGTAAAAGCTTCGTTATTACAGGTGATGATTTGTATAAACTCTTTAGTTTTTATTGGGCGATTATTCGAAGCCGTGACGAGTTTGGTCGTAAAGACTGGAAGCGTCATTTAAAAAATGTTCTAAGAATCGTAGATGAAGAAGTTGTCCCTGAATTTGCTAAGCTTGGCCAGCTACAGCGTGTAGAGACTGAAAAAGAACGGGCAAGATCTAATCCACATCCGTACTGGCAAAACCTTGATATGTTGAAGGTGACGCAATGAGTTCAATTGAGTTAATACTCACACAAGCTGAGTTTGCAATTCAGCAATGTCCAAAGCCAAGCACCAGTGCGCTTGAGCAAGTCATTGATGGCTCTCTAACGGGTATCGTGACCTACATTAAACTCGCCAATGGTGAATACCAAACGCTATCTCGATTTGAGGAAGATGTATGGGTGTTTCCTGCTAGTAAAGGTACGAAAGCAACTATAGCAAGTGCATTAAACCTTACTTTTTCTACGATTGATGATACTCAAATGAAGCGCATGGCAAAGTGGGTAATCTGGAGCAAATTCAAAAAGGGGTTAGCTCTTAATACTCTTGTGAAAACATTGGACAAGTTGAAAAGTTATTTTCAGTGGGTTTTAAGTTCAGATACTACAGTTACACATGGGCTGACAGCTTTTACCTCAAATGCCTACGTTAGGCATGTAAATACCCTGCACTCAAAACGAAAAGGCGAGACTAAACCACTGACAGCAGTCACCAAGGTGGATAGATTCCGCATTCTAGAAGACCTTTATTACCACTGCAAAGAGTTTGATTTTGTCAAAGAGCATCCTTGGCCTCAATCAACCGCTAATGAGCAAGCAGGGTATGTTGGTGAAGCGTATCGGGAAGCCATTACCAAAGGTAAGACCCCCATTATTCCAAATAAAGTGCTAATTCCGCTGTGCCAGTTTACTAAATCATACCTAGATAAAGCTGATGAAATTCTGAAATCGTCAAAAAAGAGAGAAACATTGCTACTGCGAGATAGCTGTATCTTCTGGCTGTTACTCACAACGGGTATGCGTATCCATGAAATATTAGGCATTAAGCGTGATGCGTATCGCTCTGAAACGAAAGGTGACACCACTTACTACCACATCGAAACTGTCTCTGAGAAAACACATACAGGGTTAGCTGAGTGGATTGCGCCAAGGATAGCCACGGAAGCGATTGATATTCTTGGCCGTTTGAGCGCTCCACTTCAAGATCAACTTGAGTGTGATTTACTAAAAGCGAAAGCAAGCAACGATCATGTGGAAGCACATCGACTTGAGGAAATATCAAACCACATCTGCCTATCGAAAAACCTGGGAAAAGGAAACGCAATTTACCTATTGTCAGGGGTGGCAATGACTAACGCTAGGTTGCCAAACTTATGTGAACAGATAGGGAGTAATTGGAACCTATCAGCGCACCAATTCAGACGTACCTTTGCTAATTATGCGGTTCACTCTGAATTAGGTGACTTGAGAGCATTAAAAGATCACTTTAAACATTGGTCAATTACCATGACCACTTTGTATGCCTTTAATGATGCTTTGGATGCTGAATTGTTTGAAGAAATGCTTCGAGAGAAATATCTGGTTGAAGAAGAAATTAAGCAAGATTGGTTTGAACTAGACACGCCTATCACTGGTGGCGACATAGCTCAAAACATCATGAAGGTCCGTGAGGATAAAGAGTTAATTAAATCTTTTGGCTCTCTTAGTGCTATGGCAAAGGCATACTCTAGCTCCATACCAATTCGCTCAACAGGTATTGGGTGGTGCACCAATGATGATGAGTGTAAGTGTGGTAAGCCTGATAGCTGTGAAAGCGGCATTGTAGATAAGCGACACCTGCCTTATTGGGAGGGAATGCTAGTGCAGCAAATGAAACTGATGCAATTGGATGATATTGGTGAAGCTGGTAGAGCGGCGGTAAAAAAAGGCATGGAACGCTGTGAAAAGGTTCTAGTGGCATTGGGTATTGATGTTGAAGCTATGAAGCAAGAGATTAACGAGAGAAAGGATATCGAGGTGATAAATGTCTAACCAGAAAGAAAAAGCGACACATAAAGCGGTTCGACTTGCCATTGTTCGAATCGAAAAAGGTCGTCCAAATACTGTTTCTCATAAACGTAAAATGAGTGTCGCTGCCGTTGCCGAAGAAGCAGGTGTAAGTCGAGCATTGATTCACCGTGATTGCCCTGAACTATTAGAGCGTATTAAAGGCGGTGTAAACAAAGACATTCGACAGCAACGTGATGCCAAACAAACTGAACTTAATAAATACGGGTATCCGGAATTTCTGGTTGATAAAATGCCAAAGATGTAAAGAAGAAAATCTTTCTCAGCGGATTATCTGATTGATCCTCTTCAGCCTACTCTACTGCCAATTTTCTGTTTCCACCTTCGCCTGAGTCTTCATAGCGATGCTGACTAGGGAGGACAGCGAGAGCTGGGCAAGCGTCAAAGCGGTTCTGGTTCATGCGCAATCCGGACACCTGCACAACATTCCTCTTGTAAGAAACCGATCAAATTCTCTAGGTGCCCATACTCGGATATACAGACAATCGTGCGGCTATGTTTCTCCTGCCGGATCAGCCCTACCTTGGCCATGCGCGCAAGGTGATGTGATAGCGTCGAAGCAGGAATACCCAGCCCCTTCTGGATATCTCCGACCGAAGCCCCATCATGGCCAGCTTTGACCAGAAAGCGGAACACGGACAGTCGGTGACTATTCCCTAGCTCAGCTAAGCTGGCTGCAACCTTTTCGTGATCCATAGCACGCCCCAATAATTCGATGTTTCTAGAATTATAGTTGACAGGTCGGATAAACGCAAGTAGGCTGCGTACATCATTTCGACAATACTAGAAATATAGGAGTAATATTGAATGTCATCTCAACTCCAAGACGCTCTAGGCATGTTCGCCTTTCTCGCTATCGAGCTATCGGTTTTATTCATTGGCATTAGCTTGCTGGTCGGAGTTCTTCAACGTCACATCCCACCATCCAAGGTGGAAGCGTTACTGACTTCCAGTGGGAAGCGAGGCTATTTTCTTGCTGCTGGTTTAGGAGCTATAACGCCCTTCTGTAGTTGCTCGACTATCCCCATGTTGAAAGGGTTGATTCGGGCACGGGCCGGTTTTGGGCCGATGATGGTGTTTCTTTTCTCATCTCCGTTGCTGAATCCTATCGTCGTCGGCCTGCTGGTTGCCACGTTTGGATGGACACTTACTGCTATCTATGTGCTCGCCGCTTTGGTGGTCGCGGTAGGTGCCGGATGGCTGCTTCACACGCTTGGCTTCGAGCGTTATGTGCGCCGGACGGCGACACAAGAGAGCAGTGGATGTAGTTCATCAGCAAGCCCGTGCAGTGCTACATCGACCGCATCGAGTTGCGGCACCAACAGCTGCGACACCACTCCGAAGACGGCTTCTTGCGGGGCTGATAGGAAGACAACAGTCTCTACGTCTAGCGAATGCTGTGACAGTCAACCCACTGTCACGGTTAAGAAAGAAGGGAAGTACAGTGGTGTGTGGCGGGAAGCTTGGTCGGACTTTATCGATGTGTTGCCTTACCTGCTCATCGGTATTGCGATTGGCAGCGTGATCTATGGTTTCATGCCCACTGACTTATTGGAGCAGTATGCAGGCCCAGATAATCCCTTTGCCATTCCAGTTGCCGCTGTCATCGGCGTGCCGTTGTATATTCGCGCTGAAGCCGTCATACCTCTGGCAGCGGCTCTGATGGCCAAAGGCGTGGGTGCCGGGACGGTGCTAGCGTTGATCATCGGCAGTGCCGGAGCCAGCCTGACTGAGCTCATTCTGTTGCGCTCTTTGTTCACGCTGAAGCTTTTAGCGGCGTTTTTAGCAGTCATTTTTGCTATGGCGATGATTGCCGGTTACGCCACCTACCTGTTTTTCTGATCAAGGCGGGAGATGATTAATTCGTTAAGCCTTCCTGGGTACCAGTTGGTGGATTCTGATGAGCAGAATGAAGACATACATTTTCGGCTTGAAGCACCTACACCAGTAGCCTGCGAGGGGTGCGGCGTGCAGGGTGAGTTCGTGCGGTTCGGCAAGCGTGACGTTCCCTATCGTGATCTGCCCATCCACGGCA
>TARA_B110000467_G_scaffold31927_1_pt1 | contig 18381 bp, 10 predicted proteins | sample TARA_B110000467 | Tara Oceans TARA_B110000467 (sample SAMEA4398341) | marine metagenome | biome: Polar Biome; feature: [MES] marine water layer (ENVO:01000295) within the mesopelagic zone...; material: water (ENVO:00002006), including particulate matter (ENVO:01000060) such as...... | reverse complement strand
TATTGCTATTGGTGGTGGTACTTCTAATTTTGATATTAAAATGGGAAACCATAATATTGAAGTAAAGGCTACAAAGGTCGATACAGAAGGTTGGGCTTATAATTTTCGTTTAGGTGTCGATTCACGTGCAGCATTATCAGCTGCCATAAAGGATCTAAAAGATTTATATAATTCAGCTAAATATCATATCAGTGAAATTAATAATGATGATGTTTTAAATAAAATTGATCGTGGTGAAATGACTTCATTAAAAAAATATTTAAAACCATTTAATCCTTCAGTTGCTACAAATTGGGAAAAATTGCCTTTATCAATTTTTAAAAATGGTGATATTTATTTTAAAGGTGAAAAAATAGGTGATGTTTCAAGTAAAAAAGTTTTAAGTGTAATAAAAGAATTATTATTAACACAAACAAAAAAAATTAAATCTTTTGTACAAATCGAAGCAGATTTATCAGATAAATTATCTATGCATAAATTAGAATATTTCTTTTTCGATATAGACACAAAAGAATTATATTATAAATCAAGTTTTCCTAAGTCTGTAATAGACACAATTACTGGTGGTTCTATTAAAGTAAAATCTAAATTATTTTAGTGATTAAAACGGGGCATCATCTGGGAGTGACTGAATTTTGCACGTTTGGTTGGGTGGTTCGATTCCATCATGCTCCACCAACCCATTAAGATTTATAGAGGTGTCGATATGACTATGTTATCCGATATAAAGAAAATAGTGTCCCAAAAAAAAGATATAAGTAAACCAGATAAATTAATTAGTATTCCATTAAAGTATGTTGAGCATTTGTTATCTATAGTAGAAGATAAAGAGTTAAAGGATTTGAATACCTCATTTTGTGATTGTTGTTTGGGTGGTATACATAATAAAACAGATAAAATATTTTACATTTAAGGTAATCAAATGCCAATAGATAGAAGTGCTGCTAGAGTAAGGACCAGAAGATATTCGGATTTAGATTTAGATTTTATCCCCCACCCAGTAACAAAAGATGTTTCTGTTAAGATAAATGAAGAATCAGTAAAGCGTTCAGTTCGCAATTTAATTTTAACGAATAAATTTGAGAGACCATTTCATCCGGAAATAGGTGGTAATGTTAGAGCTTTGTTATTTGAGAATGTAGATATATTTACAGCAACAGCTTTAGAAGGTCAAATAAGAAACCAATTAGAGATATATGAACCGAGAGTAGAAACATTAAATGTTAGAGTATTTGCTAATTTAGATGCAAATGGATTTAGAGTGGTATTGGAATTTTTAATTAAGAATCTTCCTGAACCAGTAACATTAGATTTATTCCTCGAAAAATTAAGGTAATAATAATGGGAAAATTTTCAGCAACAGAATTAGATTTTGATTTTATTAAAAGTAATCTAAAAGATTTTTTAAGAGATCAAGCAGTATTCCAGGATTTTGATTTTGAAGGTTCTGGTATGTCTATACTATTAGATGTGCTTGCTTACAATACTCATTATTTAGCATTACAAGCCAATTTAACAGTCAATGAGTCTTTTTTAGATAGTGCGACATTAAGAGAGTCTATAGTATCTTTAGCAAAACATTTAAACTATACACCTACCTCAGCAACAGCACCATTAGCAAAAATCAATATAGAATTAAAACCAACTACACAAGTTCCAACAATTAATATAGATAGGGGAACACGTTTTACAACATCTATTAATGGTGTTAGTTATAGTTTTGTTAATATTAAAACATATTCAGTGCTACCTGATTTAACTGGAAAATATTTTATAGAAGATGTTGAGATTGTAGAAGGTAAGATTTTAGATTTTGAATATGTTGTTAATTCAAATTCACCATTACAGAGATTTGTTATACCAAACAAGAATATTGATACTAGTACACTTTCAGTAGTTATTCAAACATCAAGTACAGATACAACTAATAATGTGTTTCTATCTGCAAAAGATACAACATTAATAACTGGAACTGATAGGGTTTATTTTTTACAAGAGTCGGAAAGTGAAAAATTTGAATTAACTTTTGGAAATGGAACGGTTGGAGCTCCAGTTGTAGATGGAAATATAATCAAAATAAATTATTTAGTTACAAATGGACCTGATGCTAATAGTGCAAGACAATTTAAGCAACAAGCCCAAGTTGGTGGATTAACTTCTGATAAAGTAGTTATTACAACCTCTCAAGTTGCATCTAATGGTGCATTAATACAATCTAAAGAAGATGTTCAATTTCTTGCACCAAAGTTATTTTCAACACAAGGTCGTGCAGTAACTACAGCAGATTATAAAAATATTTTATTAAAAGAAAGAAGAGATATTGAATCTATAGTAGTATGGGGTGGTGAAGATGCAGACCCAAAAGCATTTGGTACTGTTAATATTGCAATAAAACCTTTTAATCAAACTACATATTCAAATGCAATTAAAAAAGATATTACAAATAGTTTATTAAAAGATAGAAATATTGTTTCTATTACTCCAGTAATTCAAGACCCAGATTTTACTTATGTAAATGTTACAACCGACGTAAATTATGACCCTGTTGTATTAACAAGCACGAGTGCTAAATTGCAAAGTAATATAGAAGAAACAATTAAAGAATATTTTAAAACCACATTGAATAAATTTGATATTAAATTAAGACATTCTGTATTGAGTAGAGCAATAGACGCAACTAATAATGCTATTAGAAATAATGAAACTGTTTTGACGCTTGAAAAAGAAGCGAATGTTTTAGAATTTGATACTGCATTTACTTTCACATTAAAATTCAATAATGAAATAAAAAAAGGTAGTGTTACTTCTTTAGGATTCAAACATGCTCTTGTTGCAGATCCAACTGAAGTTGTTTTTCTAAGAGATAACAATGGTATTTTAGAGGCATATAAAGTAGTTGGTAGTGAACAAGTATTAGTTGATGGTAAAATTGGAACGGTTGATTATACTACAGGTAAAGTTATATTAAAAAATCTAAAAGTGAATGAGTTAGCCACAAATGAAGCTGGTAATAAGGTAACACAATTAATAGTTAGAGTAATTCCAGTTAATTTAGATATTGAGGCTTTATTAGCACAAATACTTTCTTTAGATGCAACCAGATTTGGTTCATTAAATGTATCTGTTAAATCTGAATCGGTAGAATAGAATGTCAAAACATCCAGAGAATGATAAGTTTCTTTCAGTCCATATTCCGTTTCAGGTTCCTGATTTTGTAGGTGAAGACCATGAGGCGTTTATAGTTTTCATTCAAGCATATTTTAGGTATCTTGAATTACTAGGAAGTCCTGCTGAAGTAATAACTAATTTAGATAGTTATGTTGATGTTGATGAAACGGTTGATGATTTCATAAAATTATTTAGAGAAGGTTATTTACATGATATTCCAGAACAGACTTTAGCTGAAAAAGAATTCTTAGTAAAAAAGATAAGAGAGTTTTATAGGGCAAGAGGAACAGAAAAGTCTTTTCAATTTTTATTTAGAATTTTATTCAATGAAGAAGTTAGTATTTCAATTCCCAAAGATGATATATTAAAACCATCTGATGGTGATTGGAGAATAGATCAAATATTAAAAGCAGAAGTATTTGATAATAGTACTAGTTTTATTGGAAAACAAATAACAGGAAAAGAATCCGGTGCGACAGCTATTATTGAAATTATAACAATAATAAGTGAAAATAAATTTGATGTTGCTGAGGTTGCTGTATCTAATATTGTTGGTGAGTTTTTCATTAATGAATTTGTTACTGCTTTAAGTGATACTAAAGAAATTATTTCATTTAAGATAGATGGGATGTTATCAAAAGTTTCTGTCAATACTAGTGGTAGTTTATATAGTGCGGGTGATGAGTTAATTGTATCTGGTGGTGGTGGTAGGTCGGGTGAAGGAAGATTACTAATTGAAGATACTTCTGGAATTATAATTAAAGAAGATGGGACCGATATTGTATCAGAAGAAGATTTTGGTGTAAATATGAGAGTAGTTGTTGATAATGTCGCTGGTGGGACAATTGACGGAATAAAAATAAATAACGGTGGTAGTAAATATAAACTTGGAGATACTTTAAAGTTAAATACTACTATACCAAGTGGTGCTGGACCATTAAATGTTTTATTAGAAGATGGTCGAGCTGGTTCGCTTGTAGTTAATAATGTTTCTGGATCATTAAAATCAATAAGTTTACTTAATGGTGGTTCTAATTATTTATCTCCACCAGCTGTATTATTTCTTGGTGGTGATTCTACTTTACTAGAAGATGGGGGTTTAATTTTATCCGAGAATGGGATAGATTTTATTGTGGGAGAGGATTCTGAGGTATTCCCAGCTAAAGCTAGAGCAAATATAACTGGTGGTCCGATAACAAGTGTATCAGTTCAAACAGTAGGCCAAGATTATCAAGTTGGTGATGTTCTTACTTTTTCTGGTAGTGGTTTTGATGCCCAAGCTCAAGTTAGTGAAGTAAATGTGACTGGTGGTATTGTTAGTATTTCTATAACAAATCAAGGAACAAATTATATAACACCCCCAGAAATAGAAATTGATAGTGGGATATTTGAAATATTATTAGAGGATGATACTAACCATACTATTCTTTTAGAATTTGCAAGTTTAAATCCATATACTACAGGAGTTAGTGATAAGTTATTATTATCCGATTCATTTGGAACTGGAGCAATATTATCTGCAAATGGTTGGGGTAAATTAAGTAATGTATTTTTCTTAGAGGAGTTATTAGATAATAGGGGAAGAAATTATTTAACAAAACCAACAATCACCTTTGCACCAGTTGATGGTAGTGGTTCTGGTGCTGTAGCGGAAGTTAATATTAGTAAACTAGGTAAAGGTGAAATACTAGAAGTTCAAATAGAAAATACTGGTTTTAATTATATAAAAATACCATCAATTGATGCTACAGAAGTTGGAGATGGTAATGCTAATATTGAAGTAACTACTGAAAGTATATCTGGAATAAAAAGTGTATTAGTTTCAAAACCAGGATTTAATGTTACTAAGGCCCCTATATTAGACGCATCTAAAAAAGGTGATGGTAAAGCAAAACTAACTGCATCCAATAGTGCATTATTTAGATCAGGAAGAGGTTTTCATGTAGGAACAAAGAGTTTTATTTCGCATGATAAATACTTACAAGATAATGATTTTTATCAAACATATTCTTATGTAATAAATCATGGTGGCCAGACAGCTAATTTTTGGAGAGATATTGTAAATAGGATTCTCCATCCTGCTGGATTTAATTTATTTTCACAAATAAATATTTTAAGTGAATTGGAAGTTTCACTTTCAACAATGTCTATTAGGGGACCAAGTGGTCAGCCTGATTTTCATCAATTACCGGGTGAACCTGAAGGACCTGGCGAGGATGCTACTCTCATATTAAGATTAGCTTTTAGTGTTGCATCTAATTTAGATGCTACAGTTATTAGAAACTTACCTTCATCTGATGTACCAAGACAAGAAGAATTTGTTTTTGTTCCGGGTAGTCAATCTAATAATTTAATAACTGGAGAAAATCTAACTTTTACGAATGGTGTAATAGCAAAAGTTGCAGATATAACACCAAGAGGAACATATGTTCAGGATGTTTTTCTACCAGAAAAAAGTAATTTAATATTTGAGTTTGGTAATAGTTTTTTAGATAATAATGGAGATGAATTAGTATTAGAAGATTCTGCTATTCAAATAGATTCAGTTACAGAAGTAGAAGGTTTAGATTTTGTTGGAAGTCAATCAAATACAACTGGAACAATACTTAGAGCCGAAACAGAGAGACAATATACACAAACAAAGAAAACAATATTGGGTTCAAGTTGGAAGAGTTTAGATTATCAAAAGTTTTTTAGTAATGGTGGCTATTCAGACCTTAGTCAAGGAGATCCAAATATTCTTTTAGAGGATAGAGTTGATCCACAATATTCAGAAAAACTTAGGTTAAATGGAAATATAGCAAATCCTGTTAATTTTAATATAATATTTAATCCATCCACCAATACTTCTGAATTAGCTGGGAGATATTTATTAGAAGATGGAAATTATATATTAAATGAAGCCAATTCAGATAGACCTACTGGAGATATACTAACATTTGAGGATGGTAGTGTTCCGGTATTAAATAGCCAATCATTTGGTGGAACATACAGAATAGATAATTTTAAAGATGTATATTTAAATAGTATAATAAATCCATCTGATGGTTCAACAAAATCAAATTATAGAGAACGAAGAACTTCAGAATCTTATATAAGCATTAACACCAGTTGAAGGAATTCTGGAATGTTAACGTATAAATAATATAAGTAAATAATTATTTTAGAGGAATTATAAAATGCCAGGAATTATCAATAATCATTTTCGTAAATTTAATGCGGGAAACTTCATTGAAGCTTTCGGGGAAACAAGTCCGGATATCATATATCTTTTTATAGGGAAGATTGACTCTTGGACCGAAACTCCTGTTGAAGGTGAATATGTTATTCCTGCAGGAGTATCTCCAACACCAGTTTATTCTGATGTTTTACCACCAACCCCAATAGATACGGTCATTTCAGATTATAAACACCATGATAATATGGTTGCTTTGAAACGTGTAACTGCTGGAAATATAAAAAGGGTAGTAAAAAGAATAGACTATAAGAGTGGAATTATATATGATGAGTGGGACCATACAGTAGATGATTTTTATGATCAGAATTATTTTGTAACTACATCCGATTTTAATGTATATAAATGTATTAGTAATAATCGTGGAACAGCATCAACTATTGAGCCTTCTGGTCAATCTACATCAATTACTGAGATCACAGAACTTTCAGATGGTTATCGTTGGAAGTTTATGTATCAAGTCAAAACACCAGATATTCAAAAATTTGTCACAAAGAACTGGATTCCAATTGAAACATTATCATCAGATGATGGGACTACACATTTTGATGTTCAATCTGCAGCAGTAGATGGGGCAATTGACCATATTGATGTTATAGAAGTTGGTAGTGGTTACACTGCAAAACCAACAATTACATTTACAGGTGGTGGTGGTAGTGGTGCAGTAGGGACTGCTGTTATATCATCTGGTGTTATTAGTGGTATTACAATCAATAATGGTGGAACAAGTTATACTACACCTCCACAGATTACAATTTCAGGTGGTGGTGGATTATTAGCGACTGCATCATGTACTGTATTATCTGGTGAAGTAAATACTATTGTTATTAATAGTGGTGGTTCTGGATATTCTGGAGACCCCATAGTAAATATTGCAGGAGATGGAACAGGAGCAACCGCAGAAGTTATTTTACAAACTGGTTCAATTCCTAAAATTAGAATAACTAATATTGGTAGTGGTTATAGAACTATTACAGCAACAATCGTTGGTGGTGGAGGTTCTGGTTGTGTTCTTAAGGGAATTGTAGGTCCAAGAGGTGGTCATGGTAAAGATGCAGTTGAAGAGTTGGGTGGTTTTTATGTAATGTGCAATGTAAAATTAGATGGGACTGAGGGTGGTGATTTTCCTATATCCGACGATTTTCGTAAAATAGGATTAATATTAAATCCAACAACTGGTAATGGAAATCCTGCTACAGCACTAACATATACTCATAGTGAAATTGATGATAATAGTGGAGAAGTAATTTATATTGAATATAGAACACCAATAATCCGTGCAGCAGATCAAACAGAAGATATTAAACTTGTAGCAGAATTCTAAATTAGAGGATAAAATAATGGTAGATGTAAATTTAAATGTGAATCCATATTATGATGATTATGATGAAACAAAGGATTTTCAAAAGATTCTTTTTAAGCCGAGCTTTGCTGTTCAAGCAAGAGAGTTAACCCAACTTCAAACGATTCTTGAAAAACAAATTTCTAGGCATGGCGACCATATTTTTCAAGAAGGTAGTGTTGTAGATGGCTTAAATAGAAGTTTAGATTTAACATTAGATTATGTTAGAATTAAAGATTTGGATTTAAATTCTAATAATGTTGATGTTTCTGTATTTAAAGGTAAGACTGTTAAAGGTCTTACGACTGGTTGTGAAGCTTTAGTTGTTAATGTTGGTGACGGCACAGAAGGAACAAATATTACAGCAAAGACTGGTCCTAAAACTTTATTTTTACAATATGACAAAACAGGAACAGATAATTCTACTAGATTTTTCGCTAAAGGTGAAACTATTGTTGTTGTTGCTGATGATACTATAAAATGTATTACACTTAGTGATGAAAAATATAGAGGATTCGGCTCGCAAGTACAAATAGACAAGGGTATTGTTTATGCTAAGTCTAAGTTTTTATTTGTTCAGAAGCAAGTAACTATTTTAGATAGGTATTCCTTTTTTCCAACTCTTAAAGTTGGATATGATATTACTAATAATTTTATAGGGATTGATTCAGATTCGACATTATTAGATCCAGCACAAGGTTCTCCTAACTTTAATGCACCTGGGGCGGATAGATTACAATATCAATTAACTCTGAATACTAGAGAAGTAGATTCTACTGATTTAGATGATTTTGTTGAATTGTTTACTGTTCAAAAAGGCAAGATACCAAAATCTGCTTCAGAACCTCAATATGCAGAATTAAGAAAAGAATTTGCTAGACGAACATTTGATGAATCTGGAAACTATACAGTTAATCCTTTTAATATTAGGATTAGGGAGCATTTAAATGATGCGAGTAATGGTGGTCGGTACTTAAAAGCCAATGGTGGTAATAAAGATTTACTAGCTATAGGTGTTGAACCCGGAATTGCTTATGTTCAAGGGTTTAAATATGAAAGTGTTATTACTGAGTATTTAAATATAAGAAAAGGTCTTGATACTGAAGAAATAGAAAATCAAACAATAACAGCTGCTTATGGTAACTATGTTATAGTTGATGAGATAGTTGGTTCATTTCCTTTTGATACTTTAGGTACTGTAAGTTTAAGAGATACTGCAGCCAAGTCTGTTACTAATACAACATTTGGTGCAACTGCAACACCTGGAACTGAGATTGGTAGAGCTAGAGTTCGTTCAGTTGTGTATGATAGCGGAACACCCGGAACTGCTGACTGTAAATATAGAATGTATGTATTTGATATTAATATGACAGGAACAAAAGCTTTTGAAGATGTAAAATGTATTACAAATATATCTACTGTTGCGGATAAATATTTAGCTGACCCATTCTTAACTGAGTTACAAGGAATTAATAGTAATATTTTGTTTTTTGATGACGACCAAGTATTATCAGAAGATTCTAGTTTCAAAATAGTATTTGAAGATTCAATTGATGCTGATAAAAATAAACTAAAAGAAACAGGTCAGTTTAATAAACTAATATATAAACTCCCAGAAAATAATATAAAAAGAATTAGAGATTCTAATGGAGAAGTAGAAACATCATATAAATTCAGAAAAGAATTTGAAATTATATTTGCTGAAAATGGAACTGCTACATTATCAACTGGATTATCTGAAGAAACATTTCCTTTCGCAGCAGGACCATTAAGTGAAACAAATAGAAGAATAAATTTTATTGTTATTCCTTTAGAAAGTGTTGGTCCATTTCAAATTGGTTTACCTATTGATTTTTCAACAGCTGGAACTGGTGGTACGAGAAGTATTAATATTGTAAATGCATCCGCGGCATCTTTTAATGTTCAAGAAACATTAACAGGAAGTATGAGAGCCAAAGTTGTTACTAGTTTAACAAAAGCAAATGCAAAAGAATCAAGAAAGATATTAGTAAAAACAGGTGCAGTTACAATTAATCCACAAACTCACCCAGCAACAACTAATGGTCCATGGACTTTAGGTAAGAGTGATTGTTTTAAAATTAAATCAGTTCATATGTCTGGTGGTTTTGGTTCATTACCAAATATTAATAATTTAGAAGTAACAGATAATTTTATTTTAGATACAGGTCAGAGGGATAATTTTTATGACCATGGTTTAATTAAAAAATCACCAATATCTTCTTTAAGTATTACTGGTCAACTCTTAGTTAGTTTTGAGTATTTCACACATGATACATCACAGGGTATTGGTTATTTTTCAGTTGATTCTTATCCTATTGATGATGAAGGTTTAGTTCTAAATACAATTAAAACTTTTGAAATTCCAGTTTACACATCTAGTGTAGGTAGACGATTTGATTTACGAGATTCTATTGATTGTAGACCAAGAAGGAATGATAGTACAATAACAGTAAATCCCCCATTAAGTTCTAATTCGGATTTCACTATTCCTTCTGGTGGCGCACACATGATGGCACCTAATGAGTCAATGAGTTTTGATTTAGAATTTTATTTACCAAGAAAAGATAAAATATCAATTAATAAAGAGGGTAATTTTTCAATCATTGAGGGTATCTCAAGAAATCCAATAGCATTTACCCCACAAGATAACACAGATTCGATGACAGTTGCGTTAATAGATATTCCAGCGTTTCCTTCATTAACATCTTTAGTTGCTAAGAAATCTTTTAATAGACCTTTTGTAAAATTAAAAGTGGTAAACAATCAAAGATATACAATGAAAGATATTGGACAACTTGAGGAGCGTTTGAATAGAGTTGAATATTATACAGCATTATCTTTATTAGAAAAAGACACTTCTGATTTACAAATAACAGATCCGAGTGGAAACAATAGATTTAAAAATGGTATTTTAGTTGATCCATTTACTGGGCATAATATTGGTGATATTATAAATCCAGATTATAAAGCTTCCATTGATATGAAGAAACAGGAATTACGTCCAAAGTTTACTTTAGAAAATATTCCTTTTATTTTAAATGAAACAGTTTCTTCTGGTGTAACTATAAGATCAAAAAATATCATATTAACATTTTCTAATGTGCAAGGAACATTCCAAGAAAAAGAAATACTTGTTGGTAATACTTCTAATGCGCAATGTAAAATAATAAATGATGTTTTAACTGCGTCTAATAAAGTTTATTGTGATGAATTAACTGGAACATTTGTTGTATCTGAATTAATTAAAGGTGCAACTTCAAGTGCAACTGCTACAATTTCTTTTATTAAGTTAGCTGAATCTGGTGACCTTGTTACTTTACCATATAATCAAATAGTATTTGCAGAGAATCCTTTTGCTACGAAAGAAAGAAATTGTGTTTCTGAGTTACAATTTCATTGGGTAGGACAATTAGAATTAACACCAAATACAGATAACTGGGTGGATACTGAGAATACTCCAGATGTCCAAGTTAATTTTGATAACAATATGGATGCTTGGGAAACATTATCAGATGCGTGGCAAACACATTGGAATGATTGGGAAACAGTTGCAACTGGTGAAGAAGTAATTAATAGAGAACGTGTTGGTGGTAGAATTAGACTTGAAGGTGCCAGAGGTCAAAATGTTTTTCAAGAACAAAATGAAAGAGTAACCACATTAATCACTCAACAACAAACAAGAACTGGTGTTCAGTTGAATATTCAACCTGAAGCATTAACTCATAAATTAGGTTCTAAGCTTGTTGATGTTTCTGTTATTCCTTTTATTAGAGAAAAAGAACTTAGTTTCACAGCGACAAGGTTAAAACCAAATACACAAATATTTGCTTTCTTTGATAATGAGGATGTTAGTTCATTTTGTACACCTGCAGGTGGTGATGAAGGGGATAACTTAGTTACAGATAATGTTGGAAGTATTAGTGGGACATTTTTAATTCCAAATACTGAAGCATTAAGATTTAGAGTTGGTGATAGGAAGTTTCGTTTAGCTGATGCGTATACAAGAACGGGTAGTGCAGTATCAACTGAATTTTCAGCAAATGTAAAAACTTCAGCAGAAACAATTTATTCTGCGAGAGGATTATTGCAAACAGCAGAAGAAACTATAATTTCAACTTCAAAAGCAAATGTTCAAAGTGTTACGATTACGGATTCGCGTGTTGATGAAGAAACACAAACAACTATTAATAATACAGGTGAACGTTTTGTTGGTGAAGTCGCAAACCAACAAATTATAAACATTACAAATATCACTAATAATACAACAAGCGTAGCTACACAGGCAGCTCAAGGAGCTCCGGCGCCTCAAGGTGGAACTAATACTGGTGGTGGTTTTCCTTTTACTGTTGCTGGTGGTTGTACTGTTAATAGTGAAGAGGAACGTATTAATAGAGAACAAGATAATGCGGGTTGTGAAAACGGAAGATGGTTAGATCCAATTGCACAAACATTTTTTATTGATCAACCGGGCGGATTATTTCTTAGTAAGTTAGATGTTTATTTTAGAACTAAGAGTGCAACACTTCCAATCACATTACAAGTTAGAGAAGTTGTAAATGGATTTCCTGGACAAAAAATAATCCCAGGTGGTGAAGTTATATTATTTCCAGCTGATATTAATCTTAGTACTGATGCAACAGCAGCGACTCCATTTTATTTTAAAAATCCAGTTTATCTTTCACATGGAATTGAGTATTGTTTCGCATTATTACCAGCGGGTAATAATCCCGATTATGAAGTATTTGTTTCTGAGTTAGGTCAGAATAAAATTGGAACAACTGAACGAGTATCCGAACAACCTTATGTTGGTATATTGTTTACATCAGCAAATAATAGGACTTGGACAGCAAGACAAGAAGAGGATATTAAATTTAGTTTATATAAAGCTAATTTTGAAGTTAATACAGCAGGCACAGCTAGTTTCACTAATAAGAATATTGATTATTGTAACATCAATAATTTAACTGGTAATGGTAATTTCAAAGTAGGTGAAGTTATAACTACTTCAGGAAGTAGTGCAACTGGTATAGTTGTTGCGTATTCTAAAGCAAAATTAAGATTAGAAATTCAAAATGTAAGTGGTAGGTTTCAAACTACGGAAACACTAACGGGTGCTAAGAGTGGAGTAACAGCAACTTTAATAAGTTTTACAGATTTCAAAGTTAATGTTATTCATCCTCAAGCTGAACAATTAGTATTCCATGCAACGTCATTAAGTTGGTCATTAAAAACTACTAACAATTCAAATGTATTAGGGAATAATTTTAAATTTATTTCTATTAATTCTAATAATACGTTAATAGACGAAAAAAGGGTATTATCTTATTCAAATGAAATTGATAATTTAGCTGATAAACGAAGTGTAAATATCCAATCAGTATTCACAAGTGGATATAATAGTATTTCACCAGTAATTGATATGAGAAGATTATCTGCTATATGTATTGAGAATTTAATTAATAATGATTCTACTAATGAAGATAATCCGACTGGTGGTAATGCATTAGCAAAATATATTTCTAAGAGAGTTGTTTTAGATGAGGATTTAGATGCGGAAGATATTAAAGTTTTTATTACTGCAGATAAACCAGCAGGGACACAAATTGAAGTATATTATAAGATTATAAATAATTCAGATGAAACTGATTTAGATGATAGACCATATATTAAGATGTCTCAAGTTACAGATAGTGGATTATTTTCTATTGATATTCAAGAGGTAGATGATTTTAAAGAGTTTGAATATAAAGTCCCAACAACTCAACTGAGTGGAAACAATGGTGAAATTCAATATACTGGAACGCAAGCGAGCAATCCAGTATTTACTGGATTTAAAGTTATGGCAATTAAAATAGTAATGTTGAGTTCAACAACTGCATTAGTTCCTAGGTTAAAAGACCTTAGAGCAATTGCATTATCTGTATAAATACTAGTATGAGTGACAATTCACATAATTTTACTAGGGATACTACATCTAAAGCTCTTATAAATACTAATAAGACAGCGTTCGCAGTTTATAAAGAAACTAGAAATAAAAGAAATAAAAATTTAAATGAAGTAAAATTATTAAGAGAAGAAGTTGATGATCTTAAAATTTTAGTAAATAATTTAAATAACAAAATTATAAAGTTGATAGGAGAAGAATAAGATGGCTCAAATAGAAGTAGTATTAACAGATACCTTTGATGAGTGGAGACAAAAAACGAATCAATTGTCTGGTGCTATTGGAGACATTGTATTATTAAGTGAATTTGGTAATAATGGTGTTGATAGTTTAACCGACGCTATTAATGATTTAGACGAAAGGACTACTCTCGCCAACGCCATTTTACAGGATGCCGATTCAGATACTAAAATTGAAGTAGAAAAAACTGCAGATGAGGATAAAATAAGATTTTCTGCATCAGGTAGTGAACGTATTGTTATAGAATCAAATAAAGTAAATATTGTTAATGGTGCCAGTTCATCTGGTGCTTCTGTAGATGCTTCAGTTCAATTAAATATTGATTCTAATACTCATAGTGGATTACAAATATCTTCTGGTGCAACAAGTTTAGGTAAAATCTTATTTGGTGATTCTGGGAATTCTTCAATTGGTTCTATTGAATATAATCATAATAATAATACATTTAATTTCACCACAAATGGATTTCAAAGTGTTTCTATTACAAATACCGGTAGATTAGATTCAACTAATCTAGGAAATACTGATAATCTAACAACCACTGCAACAAATATAACTGATGCAATAAATGAAGTAAAAACAAGTGTAGCCGGAGCATCAACAACATTGGATGGATTGACAGATACTGCGTTATCTGGTCTTGGTTCTGGTCATATTTTGATATATGACGGTTCTAATTCTTGGGATAATACCGCGGTATCTGGAGATATTACAATTAATGCAAGTGGTGCTACTGCAATCGGCAATGATAAAGTTACTAATGCGATGATGGCAGATGATGCTATAACTTCTTCAGAAATTGATATATTTAAAAATACACCAGATGCGAGTGCGATATATGAAATTATTGATAGCACAACTAAAGGTGTTCTTAGTATTCCTAAAATGACAGAAACACAAAGGGATGCTATTAGTAGTCCTGCTACTTCTTTAGTAATTTATAATACAACAACAAACAAATTAAACATTTATAATGGTACTATTTGGGAGGGGTTAGGTAATAGTTCGATGGCATCTAATGCAATGAACTTGTCTGAATCCAATGCATCTGATATCTTTACTAACTTCGTTAAAGACATGGAAGACCATGGGCGAACGTCTTTACATACCGAAAAAGGTTTTGTAGATGAATTTGAAGCTAGTGATGATATGTTAGACGAAACCAATAGTGGTTCTTTTATATATGATGCTACAGATGACTTTTATGGAAATACTGTTGGTGCTACAAATCAAAATTCAGATAAAACATATACCACAGAGTCAAATTATCTTCAGCAAGAATGGACCAATTCAAATCAATCCACATCACAAGCTATTGTATCAGGAACAACGGTAACATTAAGTTCTGGTACTTGGCCAACCAATTGTGTTAATGGAAGAATTAGTTTTGATTCAGGTTCAACATTTGAAGATATATTAACTAGAGATTCCGGAACGCAAATTACATTAGCCTCAGCGGGAACAAATGCAACTTCTGATTATATATTAAGGATGTCTGAATTTGGTTCTGGGATTGTAAAAATTAATTCACGTGCTGAAACTGAAACTCTTGATATAAGTTTAACGGCAGGAACCGACGATGAACTTATAGGAAATAATTCTGGGGGTGAGTACAGGGCACAAATATTTGAACCTACAATTTCTGGTCAAATCACAAAAGTTTCTATACCTTTAAAAACTACTGGTTGTACAGGAGATATACTCGTTGAAATATATGCGGCAACTGGTACAGCTCCTAATGCGTTACCTACTGGTACAGCTCTTACTAGTGGAACAATAGATTCAAGTATTTTAACTGCGTCATATGTTTATTATGATGTTACTTTTAGTACTAGTGTAACATTGACCGCCGGTAGCCTTTATGCTGTTTCATGTTTTAAGGCACCAGCTACACCTTTTCCAAGATGGCAAGCCAATACATCAGCTCCTTATTCTGATGGTAATGAGGCGCATCAGGGGGTAGGTTGGCAAGCCCAGTCAGCTGAAGATTTAAATGTAAAGATTTTTATTCAGCCCATTAAAAATGTAATAACGGAATATATTTCAGTCGCGGATATTTTTTCACAATCAACAGATGTATCAAGTTGGTCAGATATAAACTCATCTAATGTAACTGAAGTTCTTGATTCACAAAATGCTTATTACTGGTTTGGTTTTGATCCTGCAACTAACTATGGTTCAGGTTCTGAAATCACAATAATTAAACCCGGAGCTCCAGCCGTGTATGATGGTATTGATAGCGATACGGTTTATATATCACATTTTGATGGTTCTAATGCGTCAACAACAATAACGGATTCTTCTGCTAACGGTATCACTATGACTGTGAGTGGATCAAAAACATTCTTAGATACATCAATCAAGAAAATTGGCACAGCTTCTTTTCGTCAAGAAAGTGGTGCAGTGGCTGGTTCTGATTGGGCATTATCATCAACTAACAGCCTATTCAATATTTCTACAACTGATTGGACGATTGAAGCATGGGTTTATAGTGCGACCTCTGGCGGTGGAACAATGTTGGCTATCGGAGAAGGCACAAGCTTTAATACTAATAATTTACATTTTCAGATGGAACATACGGCTGGGAGTGGCACGGCAAGTTCATATACCACAGTCTATGAAGCTGTTACGGGGGCAACAGATAAAACACACAATACGATCACTGCACCAACTCTTTCGTCGTGGCAACATTATGCTTGGGTAAGACAGGGAACAGTTCTAAAATCATATCTCGACGGCACTTTAAATTCAACGCATACAACTAATGCCGATTATGGTTGGACGGGTAGTAACTTTTATTTAAAGCTTGGCAATCGAGCGGGATCTGCTGGTGGTTTAGCATTTGGTCAAAATGGAGAAATGCGAATGGATGAATTAAGGTTTTCTCGTACAGCAAGATATACTGGAAATTTTTCTCCAAGAACGACTGAATTTTCTAATAGTTTAATTACTCCTGCAACCGATGGATATGTAAGACCTATTGCTAAAAATGATAGTGGTGTTTGGAAACATAATATAAATAACACAGATAACAATACATTTACACCAGCCACAAGTGGTACGAATGATATGTTACATTCAGTAAGTGAGGCAATTAGTACCGAGGCAGAAAACAGATTAACAAACGCAGAATTAATTACTTTAAAGGATAGTGATTTTGAATTAACAAATGGTTTCACTACGGCAGATGCTTTATTAACGCGCGGAATCACATTAGTATCTTCCAATGATACTAAGGTCCCAGAGGTTAGTTTATTTAGAGTTAATTATGATGTTGAGGCTGGTTTGATTGATTTAAGAACAAAACAATGGACGGGTACTGGTGGAACACCATCTGCACCCGCAACATCACCAGATACTATTTATTTGTTTGTAGTTGATGAGCAAACTTCAGGAACGCCAGTATACGCAGTTACTAGGGATGGTGGTGTAACATACACCAATGTAACATTTTCAGCGTCATGGGTTTTCAATGGAACAAAAACAGCCAGAAGAGCCACTATTGATGTGTCGGGACAACCAGCAGGAACAGATCCAAGATTAAAAATTACCGGAGTCGCAGGAAATGTTTTCAAACTCCATGCTGTGGGATTACAGACAAAATAACCTCATTTGAAAAATCTTAATATTATAAATAATAGAAAACAAACAAGTTTAGGAGAAATTTAAAATGGCAAGAGTATTTGTTGAACCCGCTAATATCAACTATAATAATAATAAGGGTAAGTTCTTTAAAGAATGCCGTGACGAAGCAGCAGGATTAAAATGTATTGATAAAGTTAAGGCTGTAAATGGAAACGAACTTAATGATATTAAGGAATTAAAAAAAGTAGTTAAAAAACTAATGAAAATGAATTTTCGTTTAATGGAAATGATAGAAAAGAACGGATAATAATATGCCTGCTGGAATATTAAATTTAAATATCGACCAAGGTTCAAATTTCGATAAAACAATAACGATTTTTGAAACAAGCACTCAAGTAATGAATCTTTCTGGGTTTACTATTCGCGCTGAAATGAGAAAAGCTTTTGCATCTACAACTTTCGTTGCATTTACCATTGTAGTTCCAACACCTGCGAATGGGAAAATTATATTCAGATTAACTGCGACACAGACTGCAGCACTTATACCAGGAATATATGTTTATGATATGGAAACAGTAGATTCAGCTGGAAGTGTAGAACGAGCGTTACAAGGGAGAGTTGTAGTTAGTCCACAAGTGACAAGAGACTCTACTGGTATTACTGTTCCATGATTTATATTATTAATCTTATAACAAAAAGGAGATTATAATATGGCTCAAATTTTAACAGGAACTCAAGTTTTTAAAGTAGTTGTTGATAGTACACCAATGAAACGAATGGTGCAGGATGTTAATGTGGGTGGTGTTAGTACCTCAAAACAATTAGAGCTACAAGCAGAAATTGATG
>TARA_B110000467_G_scaffold162841_1_pt1 | contig 18534 bp, 20 predicted proteins | sample TARA_B110000467 | Tara Oceans TARA_B110000467 (sample SAMEA4398341) | marine metagenome | biome: Polar Biome; feature: [MES] marine water layer (ENVO:01000295) within the mesopelagic zone...; material: water (ENVO:00002006), including particulate matter (ENVO:01000060) such... | reverse complement strand
AGCTAGTTTCTTGGACACAATCTAAACGTGCTTCTGCAGCTAAATAATCTTTATCTGTTTTATAAACAAAAGCTTCCACTAGGAGGCTTTTTTTTATTTTTTAACTTAGTGTTTAATAATAAGATGTAATTCAACCTTATGAGTAAAAAAGAGACTATAATTGAAGCTACAAAAGACTTTGTAAAAGAGACTTTAAAGAATGCTGAGTCAGGGCACGATTGGTTCCATACTTTACGTGTTTACAATAATGCAAGATTAATTGCTAAAAGTGAAAGTGTTGATTTATATATTGTCGCTTTAGGTGCTCTTTTGCATGATATTGCAGATAGTAAATTTCATAATGGAGATGACAATATTGCTCCAAGAGTTGCTAGAAAATTTTTAGTCCAACACAATGTAGATAGCTTTGTTATTGATAGTGTAATTGACATCATTAATAATATTTCATTTAATAAATCTTTAGAAACCAATAATAAAACTAACTCTATCGAACTAGATGTTGTTCAAGATGCAGATAGATTAGATGCTATAGGGGCTATAGGAATTGCACGTTGTTTTAATTATGGTGGATTTAAAAACAGAAAACTCTTTGATCCTTCAATTAAACCAAACTTAAAAATGAGTAAAAATGAGTATAAAAATTCTACAGCACCAACAATTAATCATTTCTATGAAAAACTGCTTTTACTTTCAGATAAAATGAATACAAAAACTGGAAAGAAAATTGCAAAAGAGCGTCACCAATTTATGACTGAGTACTTAGATCAGTTCCATGCAGAATGGGAGGGAAACAGGTAGCTAACAGCTTTTTTTGAGTATTTTCTATTGACAGTTATTTAGCTATTCTTCAACTTCAACAATCTGATTAATAATGGTAGCTAATTTAAAATCTAATAACGTTACTCCACCTGCATCGTGAGTTGTTAGCTTAATATCTAGCTTGTTGTAGGTATTCTTCCACTCGGGATGATGGTTTAGAGCTTCACATTCAAAAGCAATTCTATTCATGGCAGACATGCAATCTTTAAAATTATCAAATTCAAAGTCCGTGTGTAAACCATTTTCGTAAAAATCCCAATCTTGTAAAGATTCTATTTTTTTTTCTATTTCAAGATCTGTTAGTTTTTTCATTTTTGTCTTTTTTTTGATGTTTAAATTTCAATATCTCCAAATTTATATAAAATTTCTTTTTCTAACTTACCATTTTCATCATAATATTTAAATATCCCATTTTTTTTATTATCTGTGTAATTACCTTCTCTGGATACTTTTCCATTTTCATGAAACCACTTTAAAGAGCCTTCTCGTTTGCCAAATATTAAATTTTCTTCTAATTCTAATTGACCATTTTCATTATAGAATTTAGTTACTCCGTGCTGTTTATCTTCTTTCCAATTAACCTCTTGTTCTAATTGACCATTATCTTTATATATCTTCCACGGTCCATCTTTTTTATCCTCTTTATAATAACCATGTTGCTGTAATTTACCATTTTTATGAAATGATTTATATTCACCTTCTAGTTTATTGCATATTTTCATAATTGTAATATTAAATAATTAATTTACAAAACATATTTTTTTTAACTAAATTTAATTCAATTACTAATTTTCAATTTACAATTGAAAAAGTAGCTTGTTTTACTATATTTAGTATTAATATTTAATTTCATAACCATGGTTGAGTCATATAAAAAAATAATTGATTTTGATGATAATTATGATGCAATCATAATTGGATCTGGTATGGGTAGCTTAACTACGGCTGCATTACTTGCAAAAGAAGGAAAAAAAGTACTCGTTTTAGAAAGACACTACGTTGCGGGAGGGTTTACTCACGTCTTTAAAAGAAAAGGTTACGAGTGGGATGTTGGTATTCATTATATAGGTGAGGTTCAGAATTTAAATAGTCCGATTAGAAAAATGTTTGATTATGTCTCCGATAACAATCTTAAATGGGAGGATATGGGTGAGATTTATGATAGGATCGTGATTGGAGATAAAACTTATGATTTTGTAAAAGGGGTAGAGAATTTTAAAAACAAACTCAATTCCTATTTTCCAGATGACTCTGAAGCTATTAAAAATTATATTCAAATGGTTTTTGATTGTAATAAGTCAATGAAAGGTTTTTATATAGAAAAAGCATTACCAAGTTTTATAAGTTCTCTACTAGGTTACTTTATTAGAAAAAAGTATTTACAATACTCTTCAAAAACCACTTATGAGGTAATAAGTTCATTAACCAAAAATGAAGAACTTATTAAAGTTTTAACTGCTCAATACGGCGATTACGGTTTACCTCCCAAACAGAGTAGTTTTGCAATGCATGCCTCTGTAGTTAAACATTACTTCAAAGGTGGGAGTTTTCCAATAGGAGGGTCTTCAGAAATCGTTAATACAATTAACCCTGTGATTGAAAAATCGAAAGGAAAAATTATTATAAGAGCTGAGGTTAAAGAAATTATAGTAGAAAATAATAGTGCGGTTGGTGTATTAATGGAAGATGGAAAAAAGTTTTTCTCCAAATTAATAATAAGTGGAGTTGGTGTTTTTAATACATACAACAAATTAATTAGTGATAAGCTTAATGTAAAGTATGGATTTAAAGACAATCTAAAGTCTGTTAAACCATCTGTTGCTCATGGATGCCTATACATTGGTCTAAAAGCTAGTGCAAAGGATCTTAAGCTACCTAAACACAACATATGGATTTATCCAGAAAAAACAGATCATGACACATCTGTTAAAAACTACCTTGAAGATCAAGAGAATGAATTTCCACTTGTTTACATTTCTTTTCCATCTGCTAAAGATCCATCTTGGGATTCAAGATATCCAAATACAAGTACAATAGATGTAATAACATTACTTCCTTATGAAAGCTTTGCTAAATGGGAAGGAACTTCATGGAAAAAAAGAGGTGAATCTTATGAAGATTATAAAGAAGTTATATCAAAAAGATTGTTAGAACATTTATTTAAACAGCTCCCTCATTTAAGAGAGCATATAGATCATTATGAGTTATCTAGTCCATTAACTACTAAGAATTTTGTTAACTACGATAAAGGGGAGTTATATGGTATAGATCATACTCCAGAAAGATTTAATCAAAAGTTTTTAAAACCTAAAACCCCAATTAAAGGTTTGTATTTAACTGGTCAGGATATTGTAAGCGCAGGCGTAGGAGGTGCTCTTTTTTCAGGTTTAATAACTGCTACTGCCATTACTAGAATTGATTTCATGAAAAAAATATACAAATAAGCTACTACATGCCTTTTAAATAAAAACAGTTCGATTATATAATTAAGAATATGTTTAAAAATATAGAAATACATAATAGTCAAGCTAATGATATAGATACTATAGCTAAACTGTACAAAAAAGCAACAGACTATCAAATAAAAAAATCAGCTGTTCCATGGCCAGTAATAGAGAGACAATTAATTGAAAGAGAAATAATAGAAAAAAGACATTGGAAAATATTAATTGATACCGAAGTAGCTTGTGTATTTTCAATATCTTATGCTGATCCTCAGATTTGGTTAGAATTAAACCAAGATCCTGCTATATATATTCATCGTATTTCTACATCACCAGAATTTAGAGGAAATTATTTAGTCAAAGAAATCATAGAATGGTCTGTTAATTATGCTAAAGCAAACAAGAAAAAATACGTACGTATGGATACTGTGGGAGAAAACCTAGCACTTATCAATTACTACAAAAAATGCGGTTTTGATTTCTTAGGGTTATCTAAGTTAAAAGATACTTTAGACCTTCCATCGCATTATCACAATTCTACGGTTTGCTTATTTCAAATTAAAATTAAATAATTGACTCTATTGCATGTAGCTTCCATCAGGTAATATTGAAGGGAATTTATATAAAGGGTTAGTTAAAAGAGCGTAAATTGAAGTATCTATATTTTCAACTAAAATTCTCGTGTTTAAATCCCATTCTTGTGATATTTCATTTAATCTATTTTCTTGAGCACCTAAAATAGAGGTCATTCCCCAATAAATATATTCTGTAGCCATACACTTATAATCGCATGTTTCGTCATCATAGGTGTACCATGCGTTATTAGGATAGTTTTCTGGAATACTTGTGAAATTTCCACCTCTAGCTATATCCATTGCATTGGTTAGAGCTGTTTCTGTGTTTTCTCCAAATATTTCAGGATAAGCATCTCTATATCCAGAATAAGTGATTACATGCCAAACTTCTTCTAGAGCTGCATCAAACTGTCCTGTTTGTCCATTTGTATGCCATACAGGAATTGATTCGTCAGCGCCTAAGTCTTGAGCGTTGAGATTTATTTGAGATTCAGATTTCCACATAAAAAGAGATGCATCATTGTTTAGTAATGTTGTAAGTAGTAATGAATTATCGACAACTCCATTTTCATCATTATCTAAATATTGAGCCATAATATTAGCAGCATGAAGTAGTTTTGAATCTTCCACGTCATAATAAGCATAAATAGGTATTCCAAAAACTACTACTTTTCGATTTGTTGCTGTAAAACCAATATCTGTATGAGCGATAATAGTGAAGTTCGGGTCATTTCCAGGAATTACAGATTCAGAATTATTAGAATCATTTTTACAAGAAATAATAGTTATTAATATTATAATAACAATGAAGGAAAGTAACTTTTTCATAAAAGTTGTAGTTTCGTTTTAAGGTCAGTTACTAATATACGTTATATGTTTTTATTTAAATTTAATTACTATAATTTTGCTAAAAAAACAGACCAATGCTAAAGGCTATTTTATTTGATATGGACGGCGTAATTGTTGATAGTGAACCCCTTCATAAAAAAGCATATTATAAAATGTTTAAAGAGGTTAATATTGAGGTTCCTGAAACTTTATTTGAATCTTTTACAGGTCAGTCAACATTAAAAATTTGTGAAACACTTTGTAAAGACTTTAATTTGACTCAAGAGCCGAAAGAGCTTGTCCTTTTAAAGAGAAAATATTTTAAAAACATCTTTGAATACGATTCAAATTTTCAGTTAATTGATGGCGTTTTAGATCTTATTAAAGACTATACTGAAAATGGATTAAAATTGGTGTTAGCCTCCTCTGCATCGATGTTTACAATTAATAATATTTTCAACAAATTTGAACTAAACAAATACTTTATAGCAAAACTAAGTGGAGCTGATTTAAAAGCATCTAAGCCACATCCTGAAATATTTATAAATGCTGCTAAAGCTTCAGGTTTTAAAAAAGAAGAATGTTTGGTAATTGAAGATTCTACAAATGGTATAAAAGCAGCTAATTCAGCCGGTATATACTGCGTTGGGTTTAATAGTTACCATTCAAAAAACCAAGACTATACTAATGCTGATTTAACTATACAAAACCTAAATCAAATTTCTTTTAATAAAATAAAACACCTTTTTAAATCCTAATTTATGAAATCAACTAATTTTCAAAATACAATGACTGCTCTTTTAATAGTAGATGTTCAGAAAGCTTTTTTAGATAAAGACTATCCAGGGATTAAAAGGAATAATTTAAATGCAGAAAAAGTATGTGGATTAATATTAAATAAATGGAGAGATTTAAATCTACCTGTTATACATATTAGACATAGTTCAATAGACCCTAGTTCTAAGCTTCATGAATCCAAGCCTGGGTTCTTATTTAATGATTATGTTTTACCACAAAAAAATGAGACTGTATTAACCAAACATGTAAATAGTGGCTTTATTGGAACTAATCTAGAGACTTTATTAAAGGATCAAAATATAAAAAAATTAGTAATAGTAGGAATGACTACAAATCACTGCATCTCATCTACAGCTAGAATGTCTGGTAACTTAGGATATGATACTTATCTAATTTCTGATGCTACGGCTGCTTACAATACAATTGGATTAGATGGAAAGATGATTGACTGTGAAGTTATTTACAATATTTCCTTAGCTAATTTGAATGAAGAATTTGCTACAATCTTATCCTCAGAAGAATTATTTAGTTCTCTAAATCTATAATTTACACTATAGAAGCACCCCAGTAAGTAATAAGAGCCCAGATTAAATATCTTAGTATTTTACCTATAAACATCCAGACTGCTACTAATATGTAATTAGTTCTAAAAAACCCCAAGCTAACTGCAATTGGATCACCAATTATAGGAAGCCAGCAAAAGAAAGCCAATAAACTACCCCATTTGTCGATCTTAGTTTTAAACTTATAGATCTTTTCTTTTTTTAGTTTAAAATACTTTTCTAAAGTCTCCCATTTTCCTAATCTACCTAGAAAATAACTGCTTAGTCCACCTAGCCAATTTCCAATAGTAGCGACGAAAAGACTTACTTTTATATCGTAACCATTTATAATTAAGAGACTAAAAACAACCTCTGAACTAAAAGGTATTATTGTAGCTCCTAAAAAACTAGCTATAAACAAGCCTAAATAACCCCATTCTACAAATCCTTCCAATTAATAAGTATTGATTTTTATTTACCAATTAAAAGTAATCAAAACTTATTGATCATTTTGATTTTTAATCTCGATTTATTTAAATAGAATAGTATATTTTTATTTTGATACAATCTATTAATTGGCATTATTTATCAATACCAGATATGATATTGTATCTTTGCAGAGGTTTAAAAATAAACACATATGAATTTTGACGATTTAGGATTAATGCCATCTTTACTAAAGGCGGTTAAAGAAAAGGGTTATGAAGTACCATCTCCAATTCAAGAAAAAGCAATTCCTTTAATATTAAAGGGAAGAGATATTTTAGCGTCTGCTCAAACAGGGACAGGAAAAACTGCTGGATTCACACTTCCTTTATTACAAAAGTTGTCTGAAAATGAACCAAAAGGAAAAAGAAATATTAGAGCATTAATATTAACTCCTACTAGAGAGCTTGCTGCTCAAATTTATGATAATGTATTAGAGTACAGCAAGCATATTAATTTACGTTCAACTGTTATTTTTGGAGGAGTAAATCAAAGACCTCAAGTTGCAACTTTACGTCAAGGAGTTGATATACTGATAGCAACACCAGGAAGATTACTTGATTTAGTAAACCAAAGATTTTTATTTTTAGATAACGTAGAAATCTTAGTTTTAGATGAAGCAGACAGAATGCTAGATATGGGTTTTAAAAGAGATATAGATAAGATAATGAGTCTAATTCCAAGTAGAAGACAAAACTTATTGTTTTCAGCAACCTTTTCTAAAGAAATCAAATTTCTAGCAAGAGATATATTAAATAATCCAGAAACAGTTGAAACTTCTCCACAGAATACAACCGTCGAGGCTATTGTTCAAAAAGCATATAAAGTAGACAAGAATAAAAAACCTGAGTTAATCATAAAGTTAATTAAAGAAGGAGGATGGTCACAAGTTTTAGTTTTCACAAGAACTAAGCATGGAGCTAATAATCTTTGTAAGAAAATGATTAAATCTGATATTCAAGCTGCAGCTATTCATGGAAATAAAAGTCAAAGTGCCAGAACTAAAGCATTATTTGGTTTTAAAAATGGTACAGTTGAGGTTTTAGTTGCCACTGATATTGCAGCAAGAGGATTAGACATTCCACTTTTGCCACATGTTATCAATTTTGAACTCCCGAATATTCCTGAAGATTATGTTCATAGAATTGGAAGAACAGGTAGGGCAGGAGCTAAGGGTGAAGCTTTATCATTAGTTAGTGGAGATGAAAATATATATTTAAGAGATATTGAAAAGCTTATTGGTAGTAGAATACAAATTAGTACGGTTGAGGGCTTTGAACCTGATCCAAATTTTGTTCCAGTAGAAAATAACCAAAGAACAAGAACAAAACATAAGCCTAGAAACCCTAATAAGGGATATCCCAGAAGACGTAACAGGAGTTAGTTAAAGTTAAAATAACAAATCGTTTTTTAGTTCTAAAATATTGTATGTCTAAAGCCTAAGAACCCTCTAATACCTTGATTTGATGTATATACATAACTGGGGTCAAAGGATAATGCATATGGATTATCATTTGTGGCTAAAATACCTCCATTATCATCATAGCTAACATTCTCATCAAAAGGGTCAAATGATCTAGCAATACTATCATCACTAGGGGTGAAGTTTAAAATATTTTTCACTCCACCATAAATCTCCCATGAATTACTTAGTTTTTTTGTTAATTGAATATTTTGAATACTATGCCAAGGTGAGAATTCTGGCCTAGGGTCTGTATCACTTAATAATGGTAATCGCATTGGTCCATACACATTTCCAGTATAGTCAATTAAAATGCCTAAATCCAATAAGTTGTAAGAAATACTCCAAACACCACTAAATTTCTCCGTTAAAATTTGTTGTCTAGTTATTCCTGAGTCTGTTACGCTCACATCCATCAAGGTAGCACCTAGTAATGCTTTTAAGGCATTTGAAAATACAATATCGATATTTGTTGACACCCCTTTAGATACTGCATGTCCGTCAAGATTTGAATAAATTATTTTATTTGGGTCAGATTCATAATCGGGTAATATTCTATTATTAAAATATGTATAGAATATACTTGTATCAATATTCATTAACATATTACTTGTGTTAATTTTCTTTACGTAGTTTAAATTAATATTCCATGATTTTTCAGGTTTTAAATCCCCATTGAATTCTACCTCTCTAGCTCCTGTAAGCGCTGCGTGATCTTCAGTGAAGACATTAGCTACTCTAAACCCATTACCTATACTTAATCTTATTATGTCCCTATAATTAGATTTATTCCATTTATAGTTTATACGTGGAGATATAACACTACCATGAATACTATTATAATCATACCTCACACCTAATAATAATTTATTCATTGAATTTATACTTATTTCGTCTTGGATGAAAAAGCCTGGTAAATGTGTTATTGATTCATTATTAGTAATCCCGTCAGAATCAAAAGTCGCAAAAGTATCATCGTCATAAAAACTATACCTATATGCAATACCCATTAACAGATCATGTTTTGTATTTAGAATCTTATTCCAGCTTAGTTGACCGAAACCAATATATTGTTTGGCTTGAAATGAAGTAGTACCGTAAAACGAATTTTGATTATGACCATTACTACTAAACTGAAAAATAATATTTTCATCAACTGGTAATTCATAGGTTCCAAAGGCCTCCCATCTTGAAGTAAATATACTTTCTCCATAAACTTCATTTCCACCTCTGAACGTATTTGAAAAACCCATTTCACCACCCCATCTGTCTTCGTAAAAATAACGACCAGCTAAGGTTAATTTTTTATCACTTTTTCTTTTAAAGTCTATTTTATTAAAAATTGAAACTCTGTGCTGTAAAGTAAGATCTGTAAAATTATCTTTATTATTATCAATTGGGTTTTGATAGGAAAAATAATTAACACCAAGAAGACTAGTTGCATTTTCTCCTATATTAAACTTATTGCTGAAATCTGCATTTAATTCACCCCATGAGGTTGAAAAAGTATCAATTGAATATAAAGGAGCGTTATAAGCACTTTTAGTAATTAAATTTATTACTCCACCTACAGCTTCTGACCCATACAAAGTTGAGGCAGGACCCTTCACAATTTCAACTCTCTCAATTAAAGATTTAGGAATTCCAGTTAATCCATAAACGGTTGATAGTCCACTAACTATTGGCATGCCATCAATTAAAACAAATGTATATGGGCCTTCCAATCCGTTAATATGTATATCTCCAGTGTTGCAAACATTACAATTTAGTTGAGGTCTAACTCCATTTATGTTTTGTAATGCTTCAAATATAGAAGGAGTAGGGTTCTTTTTGAAAAATGTTTTAGAATAGACTTCAATTGGAACGGCGCTTTTTAATTTACTTACTGCTTTTAATGTCCCTGATATTACTATTTCATCTAAATAACTATCATCAACATCTAGATTAATATCTAATTTTATTGAACTATTAGTAGTGTTTACTATTATATTTTTTGTTTTAAACCCTAACCCGGAGACATTTACAGTATAATTACCAGCTTTTATTCCATCCAAAATGTAATAACCTTTGTCATTTGTTACTGTTCCCTTTGAGTTCTCTATCATGTATATATTTACAAATGATTGAGGAATTTTATTATGAGTTATAGTTCCTTCTATTTGTAATTCTTGAGCGAAAGAATTTACAGCTAAATTTATAATTACTAATAAAATATATTTCTGCATTTGAAAACTTCATTGTTAGACTGTAAATATATATAAGTTAGACTAATCTAACAAATAGATTAATATAATTTTATATATTAGTAGTAAGATTAAATTTAATGAACAGTCAAACGAAAGAGAATTACTTAAAGTCAATCTATTTTTTATCTAAAAAAAATAAAGAAATTTCCTTAACTGAATTAAGTGATTTAATGAATGTTAGTAAACCTACTGCTAATAATATGATTAAAAAACTAACACTTATTGGTTGGGTTAGTTATGAAAAGTATAAACCAATATTACTTACGGATAAAGGGGAAAAGGAAGCATCTTTAATCGTTAGAAAGCATAGGCTTTCAGAAATTTTTCTTTCTAAGATAATGGGTTTTGGATGGGAAGAAGTACATGATATTGCAGAAGATATGGAGCATTTAAAATCAGAGAAATTGTTTGATAGAATGAATGAGTTGTTAGGTTTTCCTAAAGTTGATCCGCATGGATCTCCAATTCCTAACAAATCTGGTGAAATATATGAAGAGATTTATATAAATTTTTCAAAAATAGAAGTTGGTAATAATGTTAGACTTTGCGCCTTAGAGAATAGCTCTAAAGAACTTTTAGTTTATCTAAATAATAAAAACATTCGTTTAGGTACTGAGCTTTATATTAAAGATATTGAATCTTTTGACAATAGTGTGATAGTTAATTATGAAGGCTACAAATCTGTAACATTAAGTTTTGATGTAATTAAAAACTTTCTAGTTGAGAAAATATGATTTCATATTTTAAATTAAATAAGTAAAGCCTTGCAATACTTCATTTTAAATTATCAAAACAACAAGATAATCTCTAATCTAACATTTTGAATATTTATCGAATAGTAGATCAATGAACTTTCATGAAAGATAAAAAAACTATAATTGTTCAACTTTGACCAGTTTAAAATCTCTTGCAAATGACTTAAATCCCTAAATTTATTTACTTCTTTTTGTATTTTATTTCTTCATCTCCTTGGTGAATAATAACTAATTTTTCCTTCCGATAAAATTCTAATTCTATCCCTAAGATATCAGATTTAAATCTATTTTTTGTGATGGGAGAAAGAGCGAAATCTAATTGGATAGGACCTTCATCTATAGAAGCAACTAATATATTATCTTTAATTTTCACTTTAAAATTCTTTTTTTTCGACTTTTTGTAGACTCCTTGAATTTCTATTAAATTTTGTTTAGTAATATCAAAATCTAAATACTTTTTTTTATCAGTATAATCAGTTTTAAATGCTTCCCCTAAAACTTTAATTAATATTCTATTTATGTCTGGTCTAAAGCCATTATTAAGGTATGTAACAGAAATTTCTTCCTCTAAAAAGTAACACGCTGTTGAAATAAACCCATCTATTCTTCCATTGTGTCCATATCCAGAACTATTAAAAAAATCATATTCAAAAATACCAAAACCATAATTGGAAGTTTTTAAATTATAAGTCATTAAGTCTAAAGATTCTTTGTTGATTATCTTATTGTTAAATAAAAGATTAAAAAATTTATTAATTTCTTTAGCTGTAGATATTATTCCACCGGCTCCAGCTGCTGTTCTTAAATCTGTATTAGTAGCTTCTTTCCATTTATTATTTATATTATAATAGGATTTAGCTACATTATTGTTTTCTTCATTAGTGCAGCAGTATGTTTGATTCAAATTATATGGTATGAGTATTTTTTTTTCAAGTATTTTATTAAAACGACCATTTTCAATTTGTTCAATAATTAGAGATAATAGAAAATAATTAGAATTTGAATATTCAAATTTTTTGTTAGGTTTGAATCTTCTTTTATTCTTATTTATTTTAGAAATTAATTCTTTTTGACTTAAAGGCTTTTCCATCCAAGATTCATAATCTTTTATGTCTGTATAATTATATATACCACTTCTGTGAGTTAGTAATTGTTCTATGGTTATCTCGTTAGATAACTTTATATCTGGAAAATATTGTGATAGCTTGTCATTTAAATTTAGTTTTTTCTCTTCTACTAATTGCATTATTAATACAGCTGTAAATATTTTAGATATCGAGCCAATTCTATATCTAGTACTCTCATTAGATAATATATTATTATTAATATCTGAATAACCAATACTTCTTGAATAGATTTCTTTTTTATCTTTAAAAACAGATATAGTCCCCATATATTCATTATTAATATCTAAGACATTAAATAGACTATCAATTTTTTGCTTATTAAAAAAGCTATCTGAATTATATTGAGAGAATGAATTTAAGCTAATGAATAGTAAAAGTAGACTGATTTTTTTCATTTAAGTATAATTTATTATAAGTAATCAAACTTACTTTTTAACCTTAATGATTAATTGTTTTTTTAGCTTAATAGTTTGTAGTATTTATATTATTCTTTAAATTATTTGCAAATTATATATAAATACTGCAGTAATAATTGCTTAATAAATAACATTTTAATTAAATAAATAATCAATAATTTAACCGCATTAGTGTTATAACTGAAATTTAAAAAAAAGTAACACGTTCTAAAAAATTATTCAGTTGAATTAAATTCCTCATAAAATAAAATTACTTTTATTATTTTTTAAATCGACTTTTAATATTTATTTTGTGTCAGACCATCATAAAACATCTAACGATTAGTTTATAAATGAGTAATAATTTTCTTATTCCAAAAAGCTTTGTTTTAAATCATCCTAGCAGAAAAACAACCTCTACTGCTACATCAAAAATCCTAGCAAATAGTAAGTCGTTTGATTTTCATAAAAGTTTAAAGGGATATAACTGTTCACCCCTTGTAAGTTTAAAATCACTTTCTAATGATTTAAATATTAAAAATTTATTTGTTAAGGATGAAAGTGAAAGATTTGGATTAAACGCATTCAAAGTTCTTGGAGCATCTTATGCTATTAATCATATTTTAAATAATGAATCTAATATTTCTGTTTTTTGTACTGCTACAGACGGAAATCATGGCAGAGCATTAGCATGGTCTGCAAATAACCAAAATAAAAAGTGTGTTGTTTATGTTCCTGAAAACACTACAGATTTAAGAATTGATGCTATAATTAATGAAGGAGCTGAAGTTTATAAGTTACAAATGAACTATGAAAAGACTTGTGACTATGCTAAAGAAATGAGTCAAAAACATGGCTGGACATTAGTTCAAGATACTTCTTGGGATAATTATGAGGAAATACCATCTTTAATAATGTCTGGTTATTTAACTCACTTCATTGAGATAGAAAATCAACTTCAATCAATATATAATAGTGAAATTGATATAATATTCTTACAATGTGGTGTTGGTAGTTGGGCAGCATCTTGTATTTGGTATTTTCTTAATAATTACACAGGTAAAACTCCTAAAATTGTTTTAGTAGAGCCTGTAGAATCAGCTGGTGTTTTTGAATCTTTTAAATTAGGTTCTAGGTCTTCACCAAAAGGTAGCTATTCTACTATAATGGCTGGTTTAAACTGTGGTATACCATCTAAAAATGCTTGGGAAATTATTAAAAATGGATGTGATGCTGTTATTTTAATTAGTGATACTGATGCCATAGATGCCATAAGAAAGTATTATTACCCTAAAGGAAATGATTTTAGGGTAGTTTCAGGTGAATCTGGAGCAGCCGGATTGGCTGGATTAGTAAGATGTATTTCTGATCCAGATCTTAATAAATTAAGAGAGCACATTAATTTAAACTCAAAATCAAATATTCTGTTATTTAATACTGAAGGTGCAACTGATATTAATGATTTTAATCAAATAATAAACGTCTAAGATTATCTTAAAATAAATATACGAACATGTTTAATTACATAATATTCTATTTAACATTTGAGAAATAAAAAAACCCACAATAAAATTGTAGGTTTTTTTTTAGAGAATTATTAATAAATTGTTCTACTTAGGTTCTTGATAATCATAATAACCTTCAACAGGAATCATTAAATGATCATACCCAGTTCCTTTAAACATTACATAAGGAGCTCCAGTGTTAAAATCAGTAGTCTGACCATCTAATGAAGCAGGGTTTTTTGGAAACAACATTAAATGCGCTCCAGATTCGATCCATTCTCCTTCCACTGCATCTTCTTTGTTAAATACAAGATGTTTTGTATTGTCTTCTCCCATATCTCCGTGTAACATCCATGCCCATCCATCACTATCCATCATTGGTGTTTTACCACCCATATAAGCCATAGCCCATTGCATAGCTGGAGCATCTCCAACCATAGGCATTGCCTCATGTGCATCTTTCCACCCATTCTCTGGATCTGACATTCCTCTAGGATTTGCAGCCATGGCTGTCCATCCATTAGTTCCTTCTCTTAGCATTGTACCGTCCATAGCCATTACTGAGCAATTTGCTGCAATAAAAGATGGTGCTGCAGTACTGTATGCCCAAACTCTCCACTCTACAGACGTGTGAGGACCTTCTGGTTCACCAGTAATTGTTATTACTTCGGCTTCAGGTGTAACTGAGTCCATTGCTTTGTTTACAGCTGTATTGTTGCACCCCAAAAATAAAGATGTAATTGCTGTTAATAATAATAAGTTTTTCATAATCGTTTTTTTTTAGTTTTTATTAGATTCGATAAAATTGTCTATTTGTACTTGCATACCATTCACATCAAACCAGTCTGAAAAAACAGCTATTTTGCCATCCTCATTAAATGTAAGTACTCCGTACCACTTATTGTAAACGGGAGCTCCTGTTTCAGTGTGTTTCATAGCCCATGTTCCGTAAATTCTCATTACCAATGGGTCAGTGTTAGTTTCACCAACAGAATAAAGTGAACCAGACCAATAAGCATAGTCAGAACCAACTAAACCTTCACCTTCATTAAAGGTTATTTGATCATAGCCTTGAAAATAACTCATCCCTGCAGATTTAATATCATCTGAACCTAAAATTTTATTTCCGTTATAAGATGGCGGACTCCATTTTACTGAATCTGACATTACACTCATAAAAAGATCAATATCTTCATCATAAAAAGCTTTTGTAAATGTTCTAAAAGCTGCAATTTGATCTTGAAATTTAGTTTTGTCCTCTTCGCTTACTACAATGCCTGTTACAGCAGTGTTGTTGCATGAGTAAATTATAGCACTAAGTACTAAAATTGTTAAAATTGTTTTTATTTTATTCATAATTTTATTTATTTATTATTGAATAAATATACAACAAATTAAAAAAACACTATTTTTGCTTCCAAATTATTCACACAATTACTCATGCGTAAAATAATATTTATAGTATTTTTATCTTTTATCTCTTGTTCAAATAGTTCTGATGACCAATCCGAAATAAATAACTCTGACTGCAGTAGTTCTACAGTAGATTTTATTACTGAACTCAGTAATGTTTCTAATTTAGTAGAAGAAAATCCAATTGATTGTTTAGCTACCAATGAAAGTCTAAATAATTTGCTTTGTATTTATTCTAACTTATCAGAAAATGATATAGCTAGTTTACAAGTTATTTTATCTAATGAACAAGATGGATTAATATTAGAGGATGCTCTGGATGAGTTAAGTATTGAAATTGATGCTATTTGTAATTAATTAGAAATATTGTTTGTATTTGTTTTATATATTTGCACAAAATATCCAATAAAATAGAATGTCAAAATATTTCCTTAAAATTCTTTTTTTTACTCTAATGTTTCTATATTTTTTTAATTCTGAAGCACAAACAAAATCTAGCTACAACAAAGGAGACATTTATTCTTATTGGGGATGGAATTTTTCATGGTATTCAAAATCAGATATTCATTTCAAAGGAGATAATTATGACTTCACAATACATGATGCAACTGCTCAGGATAGACAAACTGAATTCAGTTTTGACAACTACTTTAATCCAGCGACAATAACTATCCCTCAATACAACTTCAGAATAGGTTATTTTATAAAAGAAAATATTGATATATCCTTTGGTATTGATCATATGAAGTATGTTTTGGAACAGGACCAATTATCTAGAATATCTGGATTTATCCAAGATTCCGGGACTGTTTATGATGGAGTTTATGATAATACTTTACTGCCTATTAGTGAGGGTTTTTTAAAGTATGAACATAGTGATGGTTTAAATTATATAAATTTTGAAATTAGAAAACATAATTTATTTTTAGAACAAGGAATTTTAAAGGTTACTTCTATCAAAGGATTAGGTTTAGGTTTTATGTTACCTAAGACAAATGCTACTTTGCTTAATAATAAACGTAATGATAATTTTTATTTGTCAGGTTATGGTGTACACACTGTTTTTGGATTGAATATTAGAGCTTTTAAGAACTTTTTTATACAAACAGAGATCAAAGGAGGATACGTTTCATTACCATCTGTTAGAACCACTATGAATAAATCGGATACAGCTAGTCAAGACTTTTTCTACGCACAGTATAATTTAGCATTTGGATATCTCTGGAGTTTTTAAAAAACTTCTTTAAAAAGTATTGAACTGGCAACAATTATAATAAAGTAACCAAACCCTTTTTTTAACTTACTTCCATCGGCTTTAAGCCCTATCGCCTGGCCAATAAAAATACCTATTATTGAAATAGATGAAAATTTTATTAAAAACCACCAGTCTATAAAGTGGTTTTCTATATCCCCAATGAAACCAAAAAGTGATTTGATAGAAATTATTACCAAAGAAGTCGCTATGGCCTTTTTCATATCTAATTTACTAAAAAGCACTAATACAGGAATAATAATAAATCCTCCACCAGCGCCAACTAACCCAGTAATAAAGCCTACTACAGTCCCCTCAGTTAAAATTAATACTTTACTATACTTATAAACCCTTCTTTCTTTAGCATCATTATCTTTTCTTTTTCTAATCATTGCTATTCCAGCGAAGTATATTAAGAGTGCAAAAAATAACATTAAAAATTTCTCTTTAGTTATTATCAGTTCTCCAATTGAAATTATTTCATCTGGAATTAACTCTATCACATACCTTCTAGTTAGGTAAACAGAAACTGCTGCAGAAAAAGAAAAGTAAATAACAGTATTTAGGTGAATTAATTTTAGTTTAATATTTTTAATGGAACCAATAAAGGAAGTTAGTCCAACAGTAAATAAAGAATAAGCTGTTGCAATAACAGGATTGATTCCGAATAAATAAACAAATATTGGAAGGGAAAGTATAGATCCACCGCTACCAATCAGCCCCAATGTTATTCCAACAAAAAGTGCACCTATATAGCCTAAAATTATATTTAAATCCATTTATTTCTGAATTAAAATTATGTTAATATAAATTTCAAAACGATAATTTTAAATATCTTTAACAAATCTATAATTATATATTTAATGAGATATAAATTTTTATTTTTATTTTTTGTTTTGTACTGTTATTTATCTTATTCACAGCAAGATAGTTCGGTGAAAACATTAATAATTAAATCTCTTGAGGATAATGAAATCCCGTTAAATACATTTCCTGTAAAAGTACCTTTAGTTAGGGGCTTAACTAATAAACTAATAATTCCTTTTTTTAATTATAATTTAAGTAATGCTCTTAAAAAACCTGATTTAGATATTACTAACAAAACAGATTTGGTATCACCTACTTGGGATATAAAGCAGACCTTCAAAGAAGGAAATACTACGTCTTCAAAGTTTAGAAAAGATTTTTATTTAGGCGAGTTAGAAACAGAATCGAAGTACATTATAATAAAATGTAGAGATCATGAATATGTTGATGGCGATAGAATTAAATTAATGTTAAATAATATTGTTATACATCCAAATATAACTTTAACAGCAAGTTATTATACAATAGACATTGATTTAATGGAAGGTTATAATAATATAGAGTTTCTAGCCTTAAACGAAGGAGAGTCTAGTCCTAATACAGCTCAATTGAGTGTTTTTGATGAAAATGGCAATAATTTATCTAACAATAAATGGTTAATAATGACTGGTTATAAGGCGAAACTTGTAGTTTTTAAGAAATAAAAATATTAACTATTTAGCATAACTGGCATAACTAGCATAGTTATACTTTCACCATCCACATTTCCGCTAGTTGGTTTTAAGATACCTGCTCTATTTGGTAAGCTCATTTCAAGTTTAATTTCAGAGGATTCTAAATTATTTAACATTTCTAATAAAAATCTAGAGTTAAATCCTATTTGTATATCATCACCTTGGTAATCACAAGTCAATCTCTCTTCTGCTTTATTACTAAAATCTAGATCTTCAGCAGAAATATTTAATTCAGCACCTGCTGCTTTTAGTCTTATTTGATGAGTTGTTTTGTTAGAGAAAATAGAAACTCTTTTTACAGAATTCAAAAATTGAATTCTGTCAATAGTTAATACGTTTGGATTTT
>TARA_B110000467_G_scaffold12600_1_pt1 | contig 18656 bp, 18 predicted proteins | sample TARA_B110000467 | Tara Oceans TARA_B110000467 (sample SAMEA4398341) | marine metagenome | biome: Polar Biome; feature: [MES] marine water layer (ENVO:01000295) within the mesopelagic zone...; material: water (ENVO:00002006), including particulate matter (ENVO:01000060) such as...... | reverse complement strand
CATGCAGGAGACACTGGTTATTCCAAAGATTTTATTGAAACAAAAAACCGATTAGGTTCACCTTCTCTTAGTTTAATACCTGTTGGTGCTTATGCACCTAGGTGGTTTATGAAAACACATCATGTCAATCCACCTGAGGCTATTCAAATTGCTATCGATCTTGAGTCTGAGAAGAATTTTGGAATGCATTGGGGGACCTTTCAATTAACAGATGAAGAGATCTTAGAGCCGCCCAAATTATTAAAAGAAGCTTTAACAGATAAAGATCTGCCCGACGAATTTTTTACAATCCTAAAGCCAGGACAGGTTGTAGCACTTTAGAATCTTGGTTGAAATACAACCAAGACAACTATTATTAAAAGTAAAATTGTAGGTAATTCATTTATCACCCTAAAGAACTTCTCTGATTTTTCATTTACATCATTCTCAAACCTCATCCTTAAAAAATTAAGATATATATGAAAAAGCGTCATGCCCATGACAAGAAACATCTTTAGAACCAGCCAAATCTCAGGTCCCTTATAGCCTAAAAGCACAATCCCAGATATCCAGACAAAGATAAGTGATGGATTGCCTATGATCTTCAGGAGTTTTGACTCCATAACTTTGAAGGTTTCGGAAGAATCTGAACCTACTTCTTTTGTTGAGTGATATACAAATAATCTTGGCAGATAGAACAATGCGGCCATCCAAGTAATCACAGAAATAATATGTATGGTTTTAAAGATCAGGAAAATGTTCAAGTTCCTAATCCCATTTTGCAGTAGGTGGCATTGACATCAAAATGGCATCAGTATTGCCGCCTGTTTTTAACCCAAATGAAGTGCCCCTGTCCCAGATTAAGTTGAACTCAACATAGCGACCTCTTTTGATCAGTTGTTGATTTTTTTGTTCCTCAGTCCAGCTGTCATTCTTCAGATTTCTAATTATGGTGGAGATCCCTTTTAAAGTAGAAAGCCCAACCTCTTGAATAAAGGAAAAATCTTTATCCCAGTCATTAGTTTCTAGGTGATCTATGAATATTCCGCCTTCACCTCTTGCTTCTGATCTATGGGGTAAATAAAAATATTCATCACAAGCTTTTTTATATTTTTGATAGTAATCAGGGTCAGCTTTATCACAGGCCTCTTTCATACACTGATGGAAGAAATTAACATCATCTTCTGGAACAATTGTTGGTGTTATATCGCCCCCGCCACCGAACCATGAATCACCAGTTACTATAAATCTTGTATTAAAGTGAAAGGCTGGAACTAAGGGAGAGTGCATATGAGCAACTAGACTAATGCCGCTTGCCCAGTAGTTTGGGGTGTCTTCCGTACCCTTCACTTCGGATTTAAAGTCATTATCAAACTGTCCAGAAACTGTTGAGATGTTGACCCCTACTTTTTCAAATACATCACCTTTCATAAGGCTCATCTCACCACCACCATCGAATTTATGCTCCCAGTATTTTCTTTCAAATTTTGCGTTATCTATATCTTCAAACTCATCACAAAATTTATCTCTTAGTTCTCTGAACCAGTTAGAGGTAAGTGCTTTTTTCTCTTCAATATCCATTAGAAATTTTCTCTAATTTTAGTTACAAATGCTTTCACATTTTCTTGAGGAGTTGTCTTCAGTACGCCGTGTCCCAAGCCACAGACCCATCCAAGTCTATCGTTAGGTCCTAGATCAGCCATATGATTTATAAAATCTTCTAGTTTTGGCAGAAATTGTTCATAGGGAAGAGTAAGAAAATTTTCACTAAAGTTACCTTGAATGAAACCATTGCCTGTTTGATTGAAATAATCTTTCAGATCGATACTGGAATCTAAACCCATGCCTGCTAGTGCAATACCTTCTTGGTTTTTTTTATCAACGATTATGTCGTAGTTAATGCCGTCTTTTGCGTAATACCCCACTTTGTTTGGAAATTCTTTAGCCAACTCATTGAATGTCTTATCTAAATAAATTTTAAAATCTTCATCAGCTAACTGATGAGCGGCAGAGTCAAAGATCATTACTATTTCTGCTCCAGCATTTAATTGAAGCTTGATGTTCTCTTTCAGAAGCGGGAGTATCACATTTTCTAATAGCCCTACTTGAAAGTTAGATATCGAGATATCGCTCAAGTCTTTGTTAACATTACAGGCATAGGCAATTAAGGTCCACGGACCTCCGACAAAACCTATTAGAGATTTTTCTTCAGGAAGTCTTTCTATAGTTCTTTCAATTGCCTCTCCTTGAAAATCCATAAAATCTATTGGATTTTGATTGGTCAGGAGACTACCCGCATTATCTTCATCAAGATGGAGACCAAATTGTGGGCCTGGGTTATAGGATAAATCCATACCGAGGGCTTCTAAAGGAAACAATATGTCACTGAAGAGTATTGCAACATCAAAATCAAATTCATTAATTGGGCCCATAGCCGTTTCTGCAGCAAGTCTTGGCTTTTTACACAGTTCCTCGAATGTGTAATTTTTTTTTAGACTTTGATAATGATCATGATATCTGCCTGCTTGCCTCATAAGCCAAATAGGAGGACAAGCCTGAGACTTTCTTTCTAGCGCATTTTTAAATTTTTTATTTGGCAAGGTAACTTATTGATTTAATTTAGAAGCAACTTCTTTTGCAGCGTAGGTCAATACACAATCGGCTCCTGCTCGCTTAAAGCTCAATAATGATTCGATTAAAACTTCTTCAGCTAGCCATTCATTTTGAATTGCCGCCTTAAGCATCGCATACTCTCCACTTACTTGGTAAGCGAAAGTAGGAATTTTAAAAGTATCTTTTACGGATTTAATGACATCTAAATATGGCATACCAGGTTTTACCATAACAATGTCAGCGCCTTCTTCAATATCCATCCTGACTTCATGCAAGGCTTCATCGATATTCGCTACTGACATCTGATAAGTATCTTTGCTGCCGACTCCCAGGTTAGAGGAGGAACCCACCGCATCTCTGAATGGACCATAAAATTTAGAGCTATATTTTGCAGCATAAGAAAGAATGATCGTATTAAAGAATTCATTTATTTCTAGAGAATTTCTTATCTTTGCAATTCTTCCATCCATCATGTCTGAGGGAGCAACCATGTCTGCACCAGCCTTTGCTAAAGTAAGAGCCTGATCAGAGAGAATATTCAGGCTTTTATCATTATCTACATAGCCTGTTTTATCGAGGATTCCATCTTGTCCGTGAGATGTATAAGGATCAAGCGCTACATCAGCTATGATGGCTAAATCTGAATTCTGTTTTATTTGCCTAATTGCCTCACAGACTAAATTATCTTCATTAAGAGATTCAGTTCCTAGTTCATCCTTTTTACTGGGATCAATGACAGGAAATATTGCCACAGCTTGTATTTTACAATCCTGAATTTTTTCTATTTCTTCATCGAGGGCATTTAATCCATATCTATTAATTCCAGGTAATGAATTAATACTTTCAGTGCCGTCTAATCCTTCTTTTACAAAGATAGGCTGGATCAAATCATTAACTGTAAGATTATTTTCAGCTACTAGATTCCTTATGGCAGAGGTGAACCTAGTCCGTCTTAATCTTGATTGAGGGTATTTTCTCGATACGTTCATATTAGTTGAAAAAAAGATTTACATTATACCTTACGCAAAAGGTGTATTTTACTTCATCTGATTTGAGATATTTTCAATCCAACTATCATAGCTCAAAAAAGCAACGGTATTTTCGGCCTCTTTTTTGATTAAATCAAAGGTTTTTCCTAAACCGCAGGCATGATTTTTATTTCTAATCTCAGGATACCTATCAATAGCTAATTGAAAAGAGCTTGCACTCATCCAGTAAAAATAATCACACACTTGGAGTCTTGCTGATAACTCAAGTGGTTCTAATTCATAAGTAGGCAGCAGTTGTTTAGAGCTATCTGTATTATCGGCATGAGTAATCTTGTACCATTTTTTTTCTGCAAAGGGGCTCTCTTCAGGTGAGTTATTTTCTCCAAGACTATCTGAGGTGCCATTAACCCAGTAACCTTTTTTTGCTAGAGATTTCCATGTATCAATCCCGCTTGTCCAGATGATATTAGAATCATCTATCAGATCAGTTCCATCTATGGTGTTCGATCTGCTAACATAAATTCCAGCGTTTTTGATTGATTTAAGCTCTGCATAAGAATCCGCAAGCAGCTTCCTTTCAAAAAATGTTTGTTCCTGTCTATTGATAGGATAATAATTTTCTTTATTGATTGAATCAAAATAATCTTTATGGCTATTGCTAGAAAACGATCTTACCGAGATGTCCTCACCTTCCTCAGTTTCTCCTTGTACCGTTAATAGAGTTCCTGTTTCAAGGACTTCATTACTAACTCCTATTTTTTGATGACATCCACCTCCATAAGACTTTAATATCATTCTTTCGGCCTCTATAGAATTGAATACTGATTCAAATGAAATTTTAGAGATAATACTTTTTATTTCCTCATCATCTTGCCTGGCCTCAATAGCTAGGGCTCCTTGGGCAGCCGCACAAGGATTGTGAGAAAGAGGAAGTACCATCCACTTCAGATGATCAATCGTCTTGAGCAATTCATTTTTCTCGTTCAAGAATTCATCTCTCTTAGTGTCTATGAATCTATCAATTGCTGCTTTTGCAATAACAAGACCATCATCCTCACCTTTTATTAGTTTATTTAATCTAGTGTGTATATTGCCTCTGACATCTTTAAAAGAAATTTGTGTTTTAAATGGCAGGCACAAAGGTAGAAAATTTGATAGATTTCTCTCTCTTCGCGGAGAAGAGCTTAGTATTGATATATTTGCTTTATCCATACTGTCTTTTTTTATAAAGATCATATCTCTCATATCAGCTCTTTCGATAGTTCCTACTATCTCGGTACCTTCCTCTAGATCGACAGGCAAATCCTTCCATGAATGAACTGCAATATCGGCCCTTCCATCAATCAGGTCATTTCTAATATCATTAGTAAATACTCCAATATCTGGCATTTTATTTAGTGGAGTAGTTAGATCAGAATCACCTAAAGTAGTTTTGTATTCATGAAGAATTTGAAGATCAGGACAAGCTTCAGAAATTCTTTCAGCTACCAAGAGGGCTTGAATCCTAGCTAGAGGACTTTTTCTTGAGACTATTTTTATGGCTTTCAATTTTAAACTAAATGAGAATACTTCTTATTAAGACACTTAAATGCATTTCGATTTACAATGTCGGTCGCTCCAACCTTAATTATATAAACTTTTACTAGTAAATAATTCATGAACTACAAAAAATTCTTTTCTGACGAGCTTATTTCTCTAAAATCTCAAGGCCTTTATAGAAAATTTAGAGCAATAAATAGAAACAAATCTAGCTTTCCTAAAGCGACTGAGCGCTTTGAAGGCAACCAAAGAGAAGTTGAAGTTTGGTGCAGTAATGACTACTTAAACCTCAGTCAACATCCTGAAGTCACTAAGACTTCTATTGAAGTTATCAATGAACTTGGAACAGGTTCTGGTGGGACCAGAAATATTTCAGGAACTTCTACTTATCATGTTGATCTCGAACAACTACTCGCCGACTTACATAGAAAAGAATCTGCTTTGCTTTTCCCTTCAGCTTATACAGCAAATCAATCTACTTTATGGACGCTATGCAAGAATTTGGAGGGTGTAGAGATATTCTCAGATGAGTTAAACCATGCCTCATTAATCCAAGGTATAAAGAACGCTAATGTTGAATGTCATGTGTTTAGACATAACGATACCGAGCATCTTGAAGAGCTTATAAATAACGCCAACGCAGATAGCCCTAAAATTATTGTATTTGAATCCCTTTATTCAATGGAAGGATTAAGATCTCCACTGCAAAAAATTATCGAGATAGCCAAAAAATATAATGCTTTGACCTATTTAGATGAAGTTCATTCCGTGGGGTTATATGGCCCTGAAGGCAGGGGCATAACTGCTGAAAAAGGGCTAGAGGATGATATTGATATTATCAACGGAACTCTTTCAAAGGCATTTGGACAAATGGGTGGCTATGTAGCCGCAAGCGCAGATATTATTGATTATATTAGAAGCTTTGCCCCAGGCTTTATTTTTACCTCTTCAATGAATCCCTCCGTAGCTGCAGCTTCTATTACTAGTATTAAGATATCTATGGAATCTGAGGTGCTTAGAGAAAATATAAGAGTAAACTCAGACCACATCAGACTCGGTTTAAGAGATCTTCAAATTCCTTTCCTCGAAAATGATAGTCATATCATTCCAATCCATCTTTATGATCCCAGAGTATGCAAAGAAGCAGCTAACCTCCTTTTGGAAAAGCATGGAATTTACATACAACCTATTTTTCATCCTACGGTTCCAAAAGGGGATGAAAGATTCAGAGTAACTATCACACCAAGACATGAAGCTAGTGATATCAATCATTTCTTAGATGCTATTGATGATGTGTGGAAGACTATGGGCTTGAAAAGATCAGATGCTGCAGAAGAGGATAAGCCTGCAGTCTCTAGGATTTATTAATTAGAGATCTCCCTTTACTCTGACTTCGCTTTGATTGATGGTGAACTGTTCACCATATCTAGCTTCAAGTTTCTTTTGGTTTTCGGCTATGACTTCAACGGGGTTAAGATCCAAAGCCATGCAGGCGGTAACCCAGTACCACATCACGTCTCCCAGCTCTCTTTTCATGTGAAAAATATTATCTTCATCTGCAGGTTTGCCCTGTAGAACCATTTTTTTCACGATCTCTACAAACTCACCAGTTTCGCTCCCCAATCCTAGAGCAGCGGTCAGTAACCGCGGAGCATCAATAGCTGAGTTATCTTGAATGCTATCAAGGGATTTTTTTAGATCTTCAATATTTAAGCTTGGATCGCTTGTAACTTTTGTTACAAAATCGCAATAAGTTTCAAAGAATTTTTCAGCATTTTCCATATCTCAATGATACCTAAAGAATTAGAGATTAATAGAGACTTTAAATAATTTTATAAATGACATTTTATTTTATAAGAATGATCAATAACTCAAGAATGAAAAACGATTCTTAGTTAAAATACAAAGGTGGATGTATCAGAAATTTTTGAAAGCCTAAACGAACCCCAAAGAAATGCAGTAACTTCTGAATCGAAGAATTTACTTGTTCTCGCTGGTGCAGGGTCAGGAAAAACTCGTGTAATAGCTCATCGTGTTGCTTGGTTAATAAAAGCTGAAAACATTAGTCCACATTCAATTCTAACTGTAACTTTCACGAACAAAGCCTCCAGAGAAATGCGTGGCAGGATAGAAGATATAGTTCAAGAAGAAATGGGAAATTTCTGGTGTGGAACTTTTCATGGCATCTCACATAGATTATTGAGAACACATTGGGAAGAAGCTGGACTTAGAAAGGAATTTGCTATTCTTGATTCTGAAGATCAGTTCAGAGTAATAAAGCGAGTAGTTAAATCTATGGGCCTAGATGATACGAAGTGGCCTCCAAGACAAATCCAATGGTTTATTAATAAACAAAAAGATGAATGCAGAAGATCTAAAGATGTTGAAGTGTCCGATGATTATTTCGTAGAGAAGATGAATGAAGTTTACAAGGCGTATGAAGAGCTTTGCGAACGAGAGAGTTTAGTAGATTTTGGCGAACTTCTATTGAGGGTCTATATTTTATTAAAGACTAACCAAGAAGTGCTTAACCATTATCAAAGAAGGTTTAGTCATATATTGGTTGATGAATTTCAAGATACAAACGAAGTGCAATATCAATTTCTCCGTCTTCTGGCTGACGGAGGCGCAAATTTCATGTCTGTAGGGGATGACGATCAATCTATTTATGGATGGCGAGGCGCTAAAAGTGAAAACATCAATAGATTTACTACTGACTATAAAGATACTGAAATAGTTAGGCTTGAACAAAACTATAGATCTACTTCTGTTATTTTAAATGCTGCAAACTCAGTTATTAAAAACAATCAAGGAAGAATGGGTAAGGAATTATGGACAGATCAAAAAGAAGGAGAGCCTATTTCTATTTACTCGGCTTATAACGAAGATGATGAGGCAAGATATGTAGTAGGCAGCATCCAAAATTGGATAAATCAGGGCCGGAGCTTAGATGAAGTGGCTATTTTATATAGATCTAATGCTCAATCTAGAGTCTTGGAAGAAGCAATTTTGCGAGAGTCTTTACCTTATAAAATCTATGGTGGATTAAGGTTTTATGAAAGAGCAGAAATAAAAAATGCCATGAGTTATTTGAGGTTAATCTTTGGCAGAGAGGATGATGCGGCATTTGAAAGAGTGATTAATATACCTCCACGAGGAATAGGGGCTAAGACAATTGATATCATTAGAGCTAAAGCAGCCGAAAAAAGTATATCTCTATGGAAGTCATGTGAAGAATTGATAGACATCGAAGGCCTAACACCAAGAGCATCTCAATCAATACAAGGCTTTATGTCTAGTTTTGATTCCCTTGAAGAAGAGACAAAGGATTTACAGCTGAGAGATATTGTTGATATCGCTATTGAAAGAAGCGGCCTTATTCCGTATCACAAAAAAGAAGCAGGTGAAAAAGGCAGGACTAGAGTTGAAAATTTATCCGAATTAGTTGGAGCAGCTAGAGATTTTGAACCCGATTCTTTTGAAGAATTAGAAGAGAGTGCCTTAAAGATGTTTATAGATCATGCTGCATTAGATGCAGGCGAAACTCAGGCCTCAGAACATGAATCAGCAATACAACTCATGACATTGCATTCAGCTAAGGGACTAGAGTTCCCGCTTGTTTTTATCACCGGTTTTGAAGAAGGTCTTTTTCCTCATAAATTATCGATAGAAGATCCTAATCAATTACAAGAGGAAAGAAGGTTGTGTTACGTCGGAGTGACCAGATCAATGGAGAAGCTATTTGTAACTCATGCTGAGATGAGAAACTTATATGGATCAGAAAGCTTTAATCCCGTTTCAAGATTTTTAAGAGAAATACCAGAGGAATTGACAGTAGAAGTAAGAACGGGTGGAAATGTTCCGAGAAGATCTAAATATGTTCCAAAAAGACCTTCGGGTGAGGTTCCTGACACAGAATTCAAACTGGGTCAGAGGGTACTTCATGAGGCTTTTGGGGAAGGAATTATTCTCAATTATGAAGGGCAAGGAGTCAATGCCAGAGTAGAGGTAAACTTTGATAACAGTAAAACTAAATGGCTGATGGTTTCTTACGCTAAACTAAAGCAAATATGAGTAAGGTGATGAAAATGAAAAGATTATTAGTTATAGGATTAACCACAATTATTATTGCTTGTTCTGGTTCTGAAAAGCCTCAAGTCCAGGATCAGGAATGCTTTTCGACAGGTGAAAAAACCATCAAGTGGACTATGGTGACTACCTGGCCAAAAAATTTCCCTGGACTCGGTATGGGTCCAGAAAATTTCTCTGATTATGTTAACGAAATGACTTGTGGAAGAATGCAAATAAAGGTTTATGGAGCCGGAGAATTTGTTCCAGCACTTGGTGTATTCGACGCTGTTTCTCAGGGTAATGTTCAACTTGGCCATGGTGCTTCTTATTATTGGACAGGAAAAGTAAAGTCTTCCCAGTTTTTTACTGCTGTTCCTTTTGGACTTACTGCTCAAGAAATGAATGGATGGTTAAACTATGGAGGGGGAATGGAACTTTGGGAAGAGGCTTATGCTCCTTTTAACTTGATTCCTCTAGCGGGTGGAAATTCTGGTGTCCAAATGGCAGGATGGTTTAAGAAAGAAATAAATTCTCTAAAAGATCTAAAGGGTTTAAAAATGAGAATACCTGGATTAGCAGGTGAGGTATTTACTCGCGCAGGAGCGGAAACAGTTACTCTACCAGGCAATGAAATATTTTTATCACTCCAACAAGGAGTTGTAGATGCTGCAGAATGGGTTGGACCTTACAATGATCTCACCTTTGGATTTCATCAAGTAGCTGATTATTACTATTATCCTGGATGGCATGAACCTGGCTCTACTTTGGAGATTATTATTAATAAAGATGCTTATGAGTCTTTACCAAAAGATTTAAAGGCTATTATTAAATATGCAGCTAAGTCCGCCAATCAAGAGATGCTGGATGAATATACTGCTAGGAATAATAAGGCACTTACTGAGCTTATAGACAAGCATGATGTCGATCTTAGAAAACTTCCCGATAGTGTCTTGCGAGAGCTTAAGAAAATTACTGATGATGTAATGCAGGATTTTATTCAAGATGATCCCATGGCTCAGAAGGTTTATAAGTCCTATTCGGAATTTAAAGAACAAGTAATCAACTACCACAGAATTTCAGAGAAAGCTTACATAGACACACGAGAGTTGGATTGAAGAATGCAGAGATAAAAGATCTTGGTCTTGTTGATTATGACGAGGCTTGGAAATTAATGTCTCAATCTATCCTTAATAGGTCTGATGAAGGTCCAGATGAGATATGGTTTCTTGAGCACAATCCTATCTATACATTAGGACAAGCAGCCTTTGAAGGAAATATTATTTCTGAAAATAATATTCCAATAACAAGAACGGATAGAGGTGGGCAGGTGACCTATCATGGCCCAGGACAACTAATGATTTATTTTTTATTAAATTTACGAAGGCTTAAATGGGGCCCAAAAAAATTAATTTTTGAGCTAGAAAGTCTATTGATAGATTTATTATCTAGATATGACATTCAAGGTGAGAGAGTGGCAGGCGCTCCAGGGATCTATGTCAATCAGAAGAAAATAGCCTCTATAGGTCTTAAGATAAAAAAAGGTTTTTGCTATCACGGTATAAGTCTTAATATTGATATGGATTTAAAACCATTCGATAACATAATTACCTGCGGCATAGAATCCTTGGAGGTTATACAAGTTAAAGACTTTACAGATATAACTATGGCTCAAGTCAAGATTGATTTGATGGATTTACTAAAAACTAATCAAACCCAAGCTGCTTGATGGAAAATCTGATACCTACGAAAACTATCAAAGAAAATGGTATTGTGGCTATCAAGAATGGTATTAAACCTAATTCCAATAAGCTCATTCCAATAGAACGAAAGCCTACTTGGCTAAGAATAAAATCGCTAAACTCACCAAAATATAGAGAACTTAAAACCATCGTTTCTGAAAAGAAATTGCATACGGTTTGTGAGGAAGCTATGTGCCCAAATATTCAGGAATGTTGGAGTCATGGGACGGCAACTTTTATGTTACTTGGATCAGTTTGTACTCGAGCATGCAAGTTCTGTGCAGTTGATACTGGTAATCCTAAGGGCTTATTAGATAAAGAAGAGCCTTTAAAGGTTGCAAATTCCATCTCTCATATGGATTTAAAATATGCAGTATTAACTTCTGTTAATCGAGATGATTTAAGTGATGGAGGGGCAAATCATTTTTCTGAAACTGTAAAAGCAATTAAAGAAAAATCTCCTAAGGTAATGATTGAGGCATTGGTTCCTGATTTTTTGGGAAATAAAAAATCTATAGAAATAATTATTGATTCTAATTTAGAAGTCTTCGCACAAAATCTAGAAACAGTTGAGAGATTGACTAAAAAAGTGAGAGATCCACGAGCAGGATATGACCAAACCTTAGATGTTTTGTCTTATGCAAAAGAATATTCTTCAAAAATTATTACTAAGACCAGTTTGATGCTAGGTCTAGGTGAAAATGAAAACGAAATACTAACTTCTTTCTACGATATCAAAAGTGCCGGAGTAGATGTCCTGACGCTTGGTCAATACATGAGGCCAACCGTAAACCATTTACCAGTTGAGAAATGGTATTCACCGGATGAGTTTAATTACTTTAAAGATTTAGCAAATAAAGTGGGTTTCTTGGAAGTAGCTGCAGGCCCTATGGTGAGGTCTTCTTACAGGGCAGATAAAATTGCCCATCTCATTGGCAGCTAACTGCCGTATACAGCTCTAGGAAGAGCAGTTACAAGATCAGGGAATAAAGCTAAGGCAATAAGAACTCCTAGCTGGATTAAGATAAAAGGAATAACCCCTCTATAAATATCCTTTGTTGCAAGACTGTCCGGAGCAACTCCTCTCAAGTAAAACAGAGCAAATCCAAAGGGTGGCGTAAGAAATGATGTTTGAAGATTGATGGCTATCATTATGCCCAACCATATGGGATCCACTCCCAGCATGAGTAATGCAGGTCCTACGATGGGAACAACAACTAAAGTGATCTGAATAAAGTCTAAGATAAATCCAAGCAAGAAGATGATAATCATCACAACCAAAACAGCTCCAAAGGCACCCCCTGGCAACTCTGTAAATATTCCTGTTATAAGATCATCGCCTCCAAACCCTCTAAAAACCAGTGAAAAAATTGAAGAACCAAGAAGTATCATAAATACCATCGCTGTAATTTCTGTGGTTGTTTCAACAGCATCTGTAAGGTTCTTTATGGTTAAACTACTTTTGCTAACAGCTAACAAGACAGCACCAAAAGCGCCAACTCCTGCAGCTTCAGTAGGTGTTGCTATACCAAGAAGTATTGATCCTAGTACGGATGAAATTAAGACGAATGGAGGTAATAAGGAGGAAAGCATTATTTTCCATCTGCCTGATACTATTGTAACTTCTTGCGCTGGAGCCATTTGAGGAGAGATGTATGCTCTTATAACTACATACAGGGCATAACAAAAGACAAGAATTAGTCCGGGAACAATTGCTCCCATAAATAAATCTCCAACCGAAACTGTCCGAGCTGAAAAATTTCCAATACTTAATTGAGACTGCTGATAAGCAGCTGAAAGAACATCACCTAGAATTACAAGCGCAATAGATGGAGGAATGATCTGGCCTAAAGTACCAGTAGCACAAATTGTTCCGGCCGCAAGACTCGGGTCATATTGCCTGGATAGCATAATAGGCAAAGATATTAGCCCCATTGCGATCACTGTAGCCCCTACGATCCCCGTACTCGCCGCTATAAGAGTACCAACAAAAATTACTGATAAAGCTAGGCTTCCTCTAAAGCCACCTATGACCTCAGCCATATTGCTAAGTAAGTCTTGAGCTAAGTTAGATTTCTCAAGCAGTACGCCCATAAAGACAAATAAAGGAACTGCCACTAACGTCATATTGGTCATGTCTCCATACAGTCTGTTGGGTATTGCACCTAAGAAAGCACCCTCAAATGTACCTGTTAAAACTCCTATGCCAGCAAATATAAGAGCTGTACCTGCAAGAGAAAAAGCAACAGGAAAGCCCGCAAGAAGAACAATGCAGATCACCCCGAACATCAATAGAGGTATAAACTCAACCATGCTTAATTGTTAGTAAAGATTTTATGATTTCAGAAAGGCTTTGCAGGCCTAATAATATAGCTACAGCAATCAATAATGATTTTTGAATGAATACAAATGGAAGGCCATCTGGTTCTGGAGAAACTTCCATTATTCTCCAAGAAAATTCTACATATCCCCAAGAGTACAGAAGTATGGTCCAGCAGACTGGTTGAAGAAAAATAATATTACCCAAAAGATCAACGAGCGCTTTTCTTGATTCAGAGAAGTTTCTATAAAAGATATCTACTCTCACGTGAGCACCTCTTTTTAGAGCAAATGCAGAGCCTAATAAAAAAAGGCTACCGTGAAGATATAAGACGACATCTTGTAAAAGAACAGACCCCATATTTAATCCATATCTCATGATGACCACAATACAAGTCACGACCACCATCATAGCCACAAACCATGAGCAGATTTTTCCAGTCATTTCAGAGAAGCTATCTAAATTTTTACTAATTCTTTCCAAGGTGAATCTATTTTTGTTAATGCTAATATGAATTATAATTACAGAGAGGTATATATGAATTTACAATTTACACAAGAAGAACTAGATTTTCAAAAGGAAGTTAAGGATTGGATAAAAGAAAACTATCCGTCTGACATGAAAGAGAGATATGTAAACTCTCCAAATGGTCATTTAACTAAAGAAGAACACGTACAATGGCAGCAAGCACTTTTTTCAAAAGGCTGGGCAGGTATCAACTGGCCTAAAGAATATGGGGGTGCTTCTTTCTCTGCTTCTCAAAAATATATTTTTAGCAAAGAGATGGCTGCGGCAAGAGCTCCTGGCTTCACTGCATTTGGAATCTCAATGGTTGCTCCTGTAATTATGGCCTTTGGATCAGATGAACAAAAGAATAAATACCTTCCGGATATTCTTTCTTCAAAAGTTTGGTGGTGTCAGGGTTATTCAGAACCAGGCTCAGGTTCAGATTTGGCTTCACTAAAAACAAAAGCAGAAGATAAAGGGGATCATTATTTAGTCAATGGTGCAAAAACTTGGACAACTATGGCCCAACATGCCGATATGATCTTTTGCTTGGTTAGAACAAGCCAAGAAGACATTAGACAAAAAGGTATTTCATTTTTACTCATCGATATGCATTCTGAGGGAATAGAGGTACAACCTATTAATACCCTTGATGACACGCCTATCGGACATCATGAAGTGAACACTGTCTTTTTTGAAGATGTTAAGGTCCCGAAAGAAAACCTGATTGGTGAAGCAGGCAAAGGATGGACCTATGCTAAATACTTACTAGAGTTTGAAAGAGGAAATGGCTATTCCTCAGAGTTGTATCAACAACTTCAACAGATAAAAGCAAAAGCAGCAATCGAAGATGCAAGCGGTTGTAAATTATCTGAAGAATCTAATTTTGTGGAATCAGTAGCTAAACTTGAGATTCAAATCAACGCTATGGAAGCAACAGAACTTAGAATACTCGGTAGCTTAACTGCCGGTCAGAATGTAGGACCAGAGTCATCTCTTCTAAAAACAAGAGGAACCGAAATAGGACAAGCTATAACCGAATTAGCTGTTGAATTAGTTGGATATTACGGAATTCCTTTTAATAACCCTGGCCCTGAAATTGGACATAATGAACCTCCGATAGGAAGTAGGTTTGCCAACACTGCTGCACCAAGGTATTTCAATTATAGGAAGGCTAGTATTTATGCCGGTTCCAATGAGATTCAAAGAAATATTATGGCCAAGTTAGTTCTTGGCCTATAGTTTATGCTTATTCTTGTTTCACCTGCAAAGACTTTAGACTATGAGTCTGAGCTAAAAGTAAAAGAATTCTCAATAGCTTCTCATTTATCTGATAGTAATCTTCTTGTTAAAGAGTTGCAGAAAAAGAGTCCAGAAGATCTTGCTTCTTTAATGGGTTTGAGTGAAAAATTATCCCTTCTTAATTTTGAAAGAAATATGAACTGGGTTAAACCAACAAAACTTAGTGAAAGCGCAAGACAAGCTATTTTCGCGTTTAAAGGCGATGTTTATCAAGGACTAGAAGCATCATCTCTCTCTAGATCGGAAATAAAATATGCTCAAAAAAACCTTTGCATCCTATCTGGACTTTACGGCATGTTGAAACCCTTGGATTTAATGTACCCGTACAGGCTTGAAATGGGTACCAAGATGAAAAATAAGCGTGGTGATAATCTATATGAGTTTTGGGGATCAAAAGTAACAAATTCGCTTAATAAGCTAGGTATTGAAAATAGATCTAAAGCGGTTGTAAATCTTGCTTCTGTCGAATATTTCTCTGTATTGAAACCGAATGAACTTAATTTACCAGTAATAAGTCCAGTATTTAAGGATTATAAGAACGGAAAATATAAAATTATCAGCTTTTTCGCCAAGAAAGCGCGAGGATCAATGACAAGATATATTATCCAAAACAAGGTTAAGAAAGCCGAAGAATTGCAAGGCTTCGACCTTGACGGATATAGTTACAGCGAAAAGGATTCTAAAGAAAATACACCAGTTTTCTTAAGAAAAAACTAAACCCCCACCTCTCCATCTAGATATTTTCTTCTAGGAAGCATGTCTTCAAAGACAGGTTCTGTATTTTCAGCCTTGGCTTTAAAGGCCACAGACATTTCGTCGCTTATGCCTACGGCTGTATTCCAGAGTGCTATGTGATTTAAAGATTCTTCGATTGAGTGGTCTCTACCATAATTTAATGATTCTTTTGTTCCTGCTATAGCAAGAGGACCTTTGGAGGCAATATCTTTAGCTATTTGCATAACTTTTTCCATCATATCTTCTTTAGTTTCAAAGATTTCATTTATCAATCCATGTTTCATGGCTTCCTCTGGAAGAAATCTTCTGCCCGTATATGCCAACTCTCTGACTACGCCTTCAGGTATCAATCTTGGTATCCTTTGAAGTGTACCCACGTCTGCAGCCATTCCTATATTTATCTCTTGAATGCAGAAAAAGGCATCTTTTGTGCAATATCTCATGTCAGTAGCAGTTGCCAGATCAACACCACCACCTACACACGCACCTTGCACTGCTGCAATGACTGGAATTCTTGCTTTTTCAAGACATGTAATTGTATGTTGAAGATCTAAAGTTACTCTGTACCCTGACTCTTTTCTCATTCCCATGTGTGCATTAGGCTGTTTGTCTGAAGGCGAGAAATTAGCTAGATCCATACCAGCGCAAAAGTGTTTCCCTTCTCCTGAAAGAACTATAACTCTTGCTGAAGCATTGTCTGAGATGTCTTCAATCAAATGAGGTAATTCTGACCAAAAAGCTTTATTCATAGAGTTGAACTCTTCCGGTCTAGACATTTTTATGTGTGCTATTTTATCTTTTATATCCAAATCAAAGCATGTGTATTCCATTTCAATCTCCTTAAATTGCTTAGCTATTTTCTGCTAAATCTATAATTTCATCAACTTTTGTTATTAGTTTATCTACATGATCAAAGGTCTTATTATGGGGCATGACCACCTTTCTTTCTCTGCTAAGAAGATTCAATCCTTGCTTTAACTCTTGAACGCTCTCTATTAACTTATCTTTGTTTTCCATATTTTTTTTTATCTGATCTCAGAATGATGTATTGTAGAAGAAAAGATAGTTTCAAGAAATGGAAGTTTCAAAATTAAAAAAAATCTCAGATTCTGTACTCGAAGCGGTTAATGCGGCTTCATTAAAAGTTATGGACATCTATGATTTAGATGACTTTGATGTGGTTGATAAAAATGATGGAACCCCGGTAACTCTTGCAGACAAAGTTTCTCATGAAGTTCTTTCATCATCTTTAAAATTAATTGATGATGATATTCCCATATTGTCTGAGGAGGGAGATAGTTACTGTAATAATGCAGATTTATTTTGGTTAATTGATCCTCTCGATGGAACAAAAGAATTTATAAACAGAAACGGAGAATTTACGGTTAATGTAGCTTTGGTTGAAAATGGAATACCCATTCTTGGTGTTGTAGCAGCTCCTGCAATCGGAGAGACTTTTATAGGATTTGCCGATCAGGCTTATAAAATAATCAATAAAGAGAAATCTAAGATAGCCTCCAGAAAACAATTGCAGGAATTTTGTCTTGTGACGGTAAGCAAAAGTCACAAAAGCGAAAAAGATCAGTTATTTATAGATTTATGCCAAAAGGAATTTAGTAGTGTCCAAGAATTACCCACTGGAAGTTCGTTAAAGTTATGCAGAGTTGCTGAAGGTGAAGCTGATATTTACAATAGACTAGGACCTACTTATCAATGGGATATTGCAGCAGGACAGGCGGTAGTTGAGGCTGCTGGCGGAATAGTATCAGATCTGAACGGCGAGGTTCTAAGGTATGAATTCAATTCTGAAAAGAAGAATCCATTATTTTTTTGTGCCGGAGATGATTCCTATCCCTGGCAAATGATATTTAAAAAGCTAGTCTAAAGTTAGAATAATTTTCCCTATATTTTCATTTGCTTCCATAATTTCGTGGGCTTTTTCAGATTCAGACAAAGGGTAAGTTTCGTGAATAATGGGGATAAGCTCACCCGATTTAAAAAGAGGTAATACTTTTTGTGATAATTCTTCCATTACGATATTTTTAGTTTCTACATTTCTTGCTCTAATCGTTGACCCTATAATCTTCTGTCTTTTGATCATTAAATGCCCTAAGTTAAGATTAGTCTGAGCTCCGCTCATCAAACCAATTATCACCAATCTGCCCTCTATTCCAAGAACATTTAAGTTACTCTCAAAGTATTCTGCTCCTACAGGGTCAAGAATTACATCGACTCCCTCAGGAGCCCACGATTTGATCTTTGAGAAGATGTCTCTTGATCTCACTTCGCCATCAGAGGCACCTAAATTAATACACATATCTATTTTATTTTTTGATCCAGCACTAACAAAACTCTCACATCCAAATGCTTTCGCTAATTGTATTCCGGCCGTTCCAATTCCACTTGCACCAGCATGAAAGACTACTTTATCTCCTTCTTTCATTGACGCCTCCATGAAGAGATTTAGCCAGCAAGTGGCATAGACTTCTGGAATGGAAGCTGCTTCAACCCAATTTAGATTGGCTGGTTTATACAAGGTATGAAATTGAGGGCAGGTCACATACTCTCCATATCCACCACCACCCAGTAGTGCTATTACTTCATCTCCAGGCTGTCTCGCTGAAACATTCTTACCAACAGATTCTATTATTCCACTGCATTCGAGACCTAATATCTCACTTGCTCCAGGTGGAGGAGGGTATAGGCCTTTTCTTTGTGCGATATCAGCTCTATTAATTCCTGCAGCTTTTACTTTAATTAAGACTTCATCATCCCCTGGAAGAGGAACTGGAGTTTCTGATATCACCAAATTTTCTTCTATTACTTTGATTGCTTTCATATTTTTCTTACTTATAAACACAA
>TARA_B110000467_G_scaffold162865_1_pt1 | contig 19213 bp, 19 predicted proteins | sample TARA_B110000467 | Tara Oceans TARA_B110000467 (sample SAMEA4398341) | marine metagenome | biome: Polar Biome; feature: [MES] marine water layer (ENVO:01000295) within the mesopelagic zone...; material: water (ENVO:00002006), including particulate matter (ENVO:01000060) such... | reverse complement strand
CAAGAAGCCATCATTTTTGGCAACCGGTTTCGAGAACTTCAGGAACACGGGCTGGATCCACTTCGACTCATCAAGCCCAAAGGCAGTGACCCGGTTGCTCCACCCGTCAATAAAATCGAAGCACTCAACAGTGGAAGCATGCAGTGTGCAGGCTGCGGTTCGCACCTCGAAAATGACCTCACCTTCTGCCCGGCGTGCGGGCAAGAAAAGTAAGACTCACTCTTCTTCTTGCTCTTCGATTTCCCATTGGGCAATCATTTCCAAAACCATAGGGTCGTCGCCCTCGATTTGGTAGAGGTATTCGCCTGGCATCTCGTCAACGAGGTACACAGTGGTACCGGCTCGGTAGATGACGTGGCCATCAGCGATGGCTCGAACTGTGTCCACTTCAAGGATTGCAGGTCGATGGATTCGAACGTGGCCTGCTTCCATTGCGTTGCTGATGGATTTCGACAAGTGAACGTGCTTTCGGTCGCCGGCGGTGATCCCGAGTTCCTTGATGGTCGAAACTTGTTCTTCTTCACAAGGCCAGTAGAGGGCTTCTGGGATGTCGTCGGTTGGGAGGTCGAGTTCCAATTCAATGGAATGGCCGTAGGTAGCTCGGAGCATCTCGCCCTCGACTTGGTAGCGCCCCTTGTCGTCGGCGCTTGCGATAGCGGAGAAGTGCCATCCACGCAACCAGTGGTAGTGACGGCGTTGCTTGGCGATGTTTTCTGAAAGTTCTCGGGAGTTGACCCATCCGTTGATGTCCATTTCGACGTTGAACTTTTCTGGAGCGTGGCGCAAAACGAGGGCCAGCATGCGTCCAAGCGAGTTGGATTCACGGTCACTCATGATGAATTTGCCTTCTTCGTTACAAGTTGGGCAGTTGGCTCCTTTGAAGTGGCCGTGGCGATTGCACTGTCTTAGCATGATTCAAGTGCGGCTGTGACCTGTTTTTAGTACCTACGCAGGATTGAGATTGTTTAGCCTCTCAAATACGCCAACCGACTCAATCAAATGCTGGCGCCTGTTGGCTGGTTCATGGTCGATGTTGCCGTCATTGGAGCGGGGCAAACGAAGTATGGGAACCACCCATCGGGCTTGAAAGGAATGTGGGCCGAAGCCGCCGAGCAGGCCTTTGCTAGCGTGGACCGTGACTTTGAACCACGCTGCGTCGATGAAGCATTCATTGGAAGTGTGGCGTTTGGTGGTGGCCAACTTGGCAACACTGCAGCGCTGCTCACAGAGCACTCAGGCATGGATGGCATTCCTGTACGACGCGTCGAAAACGCCTGTGCTTCCTCTGGCTTTGCGCTGAGGGATGCATGGATGGCGATCAAAAGTGGACAAGCAGATGTTGTCGTTGCTGGTGGCATTGAGAAAATGAATGATCTCTCCCCTGAACGCCGTAGGTTTTGGCTTGGCGTTTCTGGCGATACCGAATGGGAACGATTAGCCGGACTGACCTTCCCAGGCACCTATGCCCTGATGGCCCGACGTCATTTCCATGAACACGGCTCAAACCATGATGACTTGGTCAACATCAGTGTCAAAAACCACATGCATGGTTTTGAAAATGAAATGGCTCACATTCGAAAAGAAGTTTCGTTCGAAAAAGCTCAAAGTGGATTCATGGTGGCCGACCCGTTGACGCTGTACGACTGCTGTCCTACTTCCGACGGAGCATCAGCCGTGATCCTTGCAGCCGACCACGTTGTGCGCCAATTTACCGACGACCCGGTGTGGTTGCGCTCCTCGGGTGCTGGTTCCGACTTTTTGGCTCTGCATGACAGGCCAAGCATCACACAGGTGAAAGCGACACAACAAGCCTCCCAAGCAGCGTACAAAGCGGCAGGCATTACTGCGAAGGATGTAGATTTGGCTGAAGTCCATGATTGCTTTACCATCGCAGAACTGATGGCAACGGAAGACCTCGGCTTTGCTGCACGGGGCGAAGGTGGGATTTTTGCACGCAATCAACAGGGCGTTCGAAACCAAGGTGAAGTCTGCATCAACCCAAGTGGCGGCTTGAAATCAAAGGGCCATCCACTTGGCGCAACGGGCACAGGTCAAGCGGTTGAAGTGTTCAAGCAACTCAGAGGAAGCGTGGAAGCACCTCGCCAAATCCGCGACGCTGAAATCGGAATCACACACAACGTCGGCGGTTCAGGAGCCACTTGTGCAGTTCACGTGTTTGGGAGGGATCGAGCATGAATGAAGTGATCAATTGGAAGGGATACTTGGCCATGTTTGACGGTCAAGCCTTGATGATACAATCCCCGTTCATGCTGGATGATTCCATTGCGTTTGGTGCAGATTCTGATTACACAACCATGGCCATTGCGGGAATAAGCCTCATGGAAACCCGCGGCATCAACTTCACAACGGTTCGCAGCCTTCCGCTTGTCGACCCTCAAGCCGTCAAGAGCGCAACTGGTGTTGCTGTGTTGTACGGAGATGATTCGGATGAAGAAGACTGTGAATGGAACTTGTTGGTCGGAGAAGAAGCCACTCTTGTGTTCACCAACGACCTTGAACGAAACCTTGGATTTCACGGACCATCAGACCTCGAAGTGCTCGACCCAACCTTTGCTGGAGACATTGCGGAGGCATGGTCATTGGAACTCAAAGCATCTCATGTTTCGCAAGGTGCTTATGTTTCCGAAGCGGCCTACCTTGAAGGCGCAAGTGCACGGCTCAACTTCATGGCTCAATCTCACACCACAGGATTGGTGTGGCCTCCTCGGCAACTCGATGCTGATGGAAAGCGAATTCCAGAACCTTCTGAATCGCTAACCGCAAGCGCAACAGTCGAGTCTTGGACCAAATTAAGCGCAGCTGGTGCGCCCTCTGAATTTGCTTTGCGAGCCCCAGTGCTTGGCGGCATCCAGACGGTGTTCGTTCGCTTCGACCAGGGCCCTTGCGGCGTGTTTTTGGTAGCGGATGATGAACAGTACGAACCGAAGATCGGCGACAAAGTGACGTTTGCAGTCCGCCAAATTTATGCTCAAGAAGGCTTGATTCGCTACGGAATGAAAGCAATCCCTGTTCGTGACTGAATCGGATTTGACCAACCATTCGAGCCAAAGTATTGATACAAAACCAACGGTGTGGGCTGGCTATGGCAGGTCTTGGAGGCATCCGCAAAGGGCGCCGCGATGCGGTAGACAATTTACAATACACCGAAGGTGGCGATTGCCCTCGATGCGGTGGAGAAGCGCAGTCTTCAACCATGGCCGGTTACCTCATGTGCGTTGGATGCAACCATGAATGGGCGGATCCAAATCACGTTTCCACATCTGAACGGTTGCCACCCCCAACCTATCGACAAGACGCCGAAATGATTGAGGAATTCAAGAAAGATGTAGCATCGGGAAGCCTTGCAGGCGTTCTTGGCGTCGATTCAAACCTTAGCGAAGAACAAGAAGCCTCTCTTGGCCGACTCGAAGACAAGTGGATGACCGGCATGCAAGGCCATTTCAACACGGCAACTGAAGACCGTAAACCATTGATGATCAGTTTCGATGACGAAGACAACATCGTATCGACTGAAGTTGCATCGCTCACCATTGTGGCCAATGGTTTTGATGGAGGAGAGGAGATTCGACTCGAATACCCAGGGAAAGGAACTGAATTTTACGAATTCAACGTCGCTGACCCGAATGGATGGCGAAAAGGTCCGACTGCAGAACACACCGCTCGGTCGATTTGCAACCTCATCAATAACAATTCAAAGTTAGTCTATGCTTCGCTGGACGGCGTACGGGTTTCATTTGAGTTGAGGGACCCGAAACTGAAGGCTGAATCCCTTGTGCTGTTTGTTGATGACCCTGGCGGCACAGATATTGTAGCTGAGAAAAACGGTGTTGTCCTCGACGCACGAGATGTTCAAGACTTCGAAGACTACCGAAGCGTTGTCGAACTTGTGCTGGAAGACGGAATCATCTCTCCAAGTGAGGATCAGCTGCTGTGGTCAATGCGCCAACAACTCGGGATCGATGATGTGTACCACATCCAAATGGTGCTGGAAATTTGTGGTGAGAAAACCCTCAAAGAATGCACAGGATGTTCACAAATGGCTCCGCTTTATCCAGAGTACGCCGCTTGGTACTGCCAAACCTGCGAAGCCTGGTGTTGAGGAGGCCATGTCGCATTTATTGCGCCCCTAGCACCGACTCTATAGGATATTTTTTCTCTTCGAATAACGTCGATTAAGCCTCATAACCAAGCAGGTGAAATGGTCAACAGCGAGGTATGCTTCATAAAGTAGGTCGAGATGGCAAGGGTAGGCGAGTGTTATGGCAGAAGACGTATTATACATTGGAATTGATTTGGGAACCTTCCGCTCCGTGATGGTTTCATCCGACAGTCACGAAGAAGAAGAGTTGACCGTGATTGGAACCCCAAAGGATCCAATTGCTCGCAATTTCCTCAAGCGAGACGTCTTGTTCGGCGAAGAAGCGCTCAAGAATCGACTTGCGCTCAACCTTTTCCGCCCGCTCGAACTTGGTGTCATCAAAGACACTCAAGAAGATCGAGATTTCATCGCTCACTTCATCACTCACCTCATCGGTTTGTCAGACCCTGAAGAATACGACCGTGTGGTTGCTGTCATCGGCGCACCTGCTGAAGCATCCTATGTCGACAAGACCGCAATCTTTGACGCTGCTGCTGGCTCAGTCAACGCTGCTATGATCATCTCCGAACCGTTTGCAGTCGCTTACGCACTTGATATGATTGAGCACACATTGGTCATCGACATTGGCGCAGGAACTGCGGATCTTTGCCGAGTCTACGGAACCATCCCCGGACCTGAGGACCAAATGCACACCGGACACGCTGGCGACTTCATCGACCGTGGCCTCATCAAGGAAATCCAATCCAAGTTCAACGGTGCGCAAATCACCAAGGACATGGCTCGCCGATGGAAGGAACAGTATTCCTTCGTTGGAACCCACACCCCCGAAAACCCAATCATGGTCGACTTCTCAATTGAAGGCAAGGCCATGAACCTCGACATCACCGATTGTATGCAAGCTGCTTGCGAAGCAATCGTCGAACCAATTGTCGACAACGTCAAGCAACTCATCGCCGGATCCAACCCTGAATACCACGACGAATTCCGTCGAAACATGGTTCTCGCTGGTGGCGGCTCAGGCATCAAGGGCCTCGGCGCAATGATTGAGCGACGACTCTCTGATATGGGCGATGTTAACGTTCACGTCGTCGACGACCCAGTCCGCCTCGGTGCTATGGGTGGCCTTCGATTGGCAATGGAAGTCCCAGAAGAAATGTGGTCTTCCCTCACCCTCGCAACCCGCTGAGGTCGCATAGCATCTTTGCTATGAACCTGGTAAACAACATCAAAGGTAGGTATGCATATGAAAGAACCAAAGGCTCTTCGTAAGGTAAAGAAATTGACTTCACGTTTGACGGAACGTATGGAAGAAATACGCGACCTCATGGACGACATGGAAATTGAATTTGAAATGCTGCAGAAGCAAATCATGGTCCTCGAGGGTCAATCTTCGAAGTCCACCGATTCACGGAAACTTTCGAACGAGGAAAGTAAACAGGCTTCAATAGAAGAAGAAGACGATGACGAAGAACTGGATCTCGAAAACACATCTTCTGTGTTTGTCAAGCCTAAGTTTTGAACCTCAGTGCAGGTCTCATTCTTGCTCATACTTGGCAGCAAGATTGTCGCTGACAAGTTGATTCTGACAATGGGGGCAGCGATCGCTTGAGTGGAGCATACCCGGACGAATTGCCAAAACTGCAAGGCAGGTCGGGCACGCAGCGTACATCTCCCCCGATTCCAACGGAAGATCGGGAATAATTTCAGTCGTGTTGTGGTAAGCGTGCTTGAAGCCAGGATGGAAGTGTGTCATCACCCTCCGAACAGAACCAAAGCAGGCCCAAATCATCAAGAAGGCAAACAAGTAATTGCCTACATACAGCATTAAGAGGGCTTCTCCCAAGAAAAATAAGGCAGCCAACCCGATGATGAGAGGCGCAATCCAATAGCATATTGTAGCCTTTTTACGGTAGCCAAGCCAATTCATGGTGAGGAGTGCCGCAGCCAACCCAAGAACCGCCTCTAGCCCTGATGGCAACAACGCTTGAACGAGGGTGTAGATCACGAACAGAACGATCAGGCTGTCGATGAACAGAATGAAGGTTGTCCCACGGTGAACGGGATCGTAAGGACTTGAGGTGGTACCGAATGATTGTGGACGCATGCCTGCAACCACCAAGTCATCGCCTCGGTCACCCGCCATGCTCCGACCACCAATGCGCCACCCTTGAGGCTATGGTTCAAGTGCCCATATCCAATTGAAGTTGTCCGCCGAAGCAATCATGTCGGTGTGCACGGTGGCCATCACCATGGCGGTTCGTGATACGGACGTAAATGTGCAAGGCAGCGCTCTGGCTGGCCAGCACGTGCTGCTCGGTGTCACGGGCGGAATTGCAGCCGTTGATACCGTGCGGATTGCTCGAGAACTACGACGCCAAGGTGCCCGAATTACCGTCGTCATGACCCATGCTGCCCAACGCATCATCACGCCCCTGGCTGTTCGTTGGGCTACACAAGGGGAAGTCATCACCGATTGGGACGGCGACATGCAAGTGCTGGATGGCGTCGATGGTGTGCTGGTGGTCCCAACAACCCGTGATACCCTCGCCTCTTACCTCCATGGTTTGCAAAATGGACCCCTCCTCATGGCCCTCAGTGTGGCAAGAAGCCGCGGCAACCCAATCATGATGGTACCGAGCATGCACATCGATTTGGCCAACGATCCAGTCACCGACGAACTCGTCGATCGAGCTCGTCACCAAGGGATCTGCATTCAATGGGGCAACGAAGAGGAAGGGAAGAGGAAGACACCCGCCCATGAACACACTGTGGCCTCCTTTTGCCACCTCATGAACACGAACCAGTCGAACCGTAAATCGGTTGTCATCACCCTTGGAGCAACTCAATCAGCAATCGATGATGTACGCTATGTGCAAAACTACAGCAGCGGAGCCACCGGGTTTAGCCTCGCTGACGACCTCTACAGGCACGGTCATGATGTGACCTGCGTTGCAGGTGTAACGACTGCGGATCAACCTGCTTGGCTTCCACTTGTCATCAGAGCCCCTCAACCAGATCAAATGCTCAAGGAATTGCTGGCCCTCACCAACGATGACATCGACGCATGGGTGCATGCAGCAGCGGTTCTCGACTATGTCGTGGAGTCGCCTGCAGAAGGTAAAATCGCCAGCCAGCAAGGCTCACTCAGCGTCAACCTCGTCGAAAGCCAGAAGCACATCATGGCCTTACAGGATCGATGCAAAGATGCAATTCGCATTGGGTTCAAACTTGAATCTGGCATCAAGCAGAAAGATCTAATCTATCGAGCAACAGCACAAATCGAAAAAGCCGGCATGACGGCTGTTGTCGCCAACCGGTTGGAAGATCTGCATGATGACACAAAACCACGTGGTTATCTTGTCGACGCTTATGGAAGCCATTTTGTCTTGGAAAATGAAGAAAAAATGTGCGAGGCAGTCCGCACCTTCATCGAACGTTGAGGTGATGGCAAGTGCGACGGTTTGCAATCATTGGCCACAGGGCCATGAGCCAAGGAAAATTACCGCTCAATGACATGGCAAGCGCCGCAGGCCGGATGGATGTGCTCGTGCGTGCTTTGATGGCAGGCCTGATGACAAGCCATGGATTGCGCCATGATTCCGAAGTAGTGCTCCATTTGATGGGCGGTCCTGGGCCAAGTCGAAGGATCAAGTTTGTTGGTTCTGAACTTCGTGGCGTTCATGCTGAAGAACGAGCGGTTGCTGGTCAAATTGGCAAGGTACTCAAGATCCCGCTGCCTGCAAGGGGCCACTGGATCGAACGGACTGTTGGCATCTATGACAGCGGAGGCGATATTACACACACTTTAGCGGAATGGAAAACCTCTACAGTCATCGCCTTGGATGCAAACGCTCCAAGGCTTTGGGTGGACGATGCAGCCATACCTTCCGCAAGTTCACCACATTCCCAAGCGAAAGGAGAATACGGTGCATTTGAAATTGAAGGCATCGACATTGCCTTTGTGCTCAGCGATGACAAGCCTTTGCCACAAGAACTGAAGGACAATTTATTGTTGCGCTCATTAGGTGATGCATGGCTGCAAGGCCACATGGCCGTTGGCGTCTGCCATTTCTTGCTGGATGAAGGCGTAAAGTTGCGAATCGGTCAGCCATGAAGCCAAGCCGGATAGCCACCCTCAGATGCTTCGAGCACCCATTTGAGGAGAACATCGTCCAAAGCCAGTGGGTGAGTTTGAGGCCAAACGGGCAGGCAACTAACGCTGGCTTGCCCAGCATCCACCGCATCGCAGTCGCTCTGTTGAACAGGGGTGTGGTCGATGGTAGCGCCACCAATGGTGAACAGCGCCGTCTCATCGTCTTCAATCGAACCAAAACTCACTGCGTTGCGGTACCATCGCATGCCCAAGCGGGTGGTGGTGACGGTGCCATCCCATACGGGAGCCACGTTGAGGTTAAGCATCAATTCCCCATGGCGAAACGCTGTTCTTAGCGCTTCTTTAGGATCGTCAACCCAAGCAGGGACATCTGGAATATCTGGCCAACGGGTGAGGTGGCTTGCAGAAACATCGACATGCGGGCGCCGTACGTTTTCAGGAACCAACGGCAACACACCGAGCGCAATTTCAACCAATTCGACGGTGGCTTGAACCGCTCCTGCCATGCCATCAAGTTCGAACGATCCAAGCGATGAAGCAAGCGCTGGCATACCGTAGAGGCCGGCTTCCCTTGCCGCACCCATCGTTCCGCTGTGGTAGGAGTCTTGCGACATGTTTGGTCCGAGGTTGACACCGGAAACGACCAAGCGAGGCACGACACCAGGCGCTACGTGTTCAAGACCGCCATCAAGGGCTACAATCATTGTATCGCACGGTGTACCATCGAGTTCAAACAAACGAACAGGTGCTCGGTCTTCATCCAAGTCCCACGACGCTTTGAGGTCGTTTCGAGGGCGTAATTTCATTGGTTGCATGAGGTTGATTCGCATGCCTGCAGCGGAGTTATTCTCAGAAGGGGCGAACGCAATGATGGCGTGGCCAGCTTTATTCAAAGCCTGAGCCAGCATTCGGAACCCGGGTGCTTCAATTCCATCGTCATTGGTGAGAAGAAGCCATCCGCCTTCGGGTGTGATTGTGGTCATGGTGCTCATGCTTCCTCAACAGTCGTTGTCGTTTGATTGTTCGTATCCTCGCTGTTGGGCAAAGCGGTAACGATCAACATCAATCCGAGCATCAGCACGCCCCCCCCAATCCACGTCCACAGACCCGGTAAATCCGTACCAAACGCCACATAACCGATGAACGAACCAATCACGGGTTCAAGCGTGACGCAAGCAGAAATAACCAATGGAGAGAGGTACTTGAGGCAGGTGTTCAAACCCGTGTGGCCAAGCAATCCTGCAATCAAAGCCAATGCCAAGAACCAAGCGAAAAAGTTCGGCTCAAGCCAACCAAGAACGCCATAGGTTGCGAAGTCGCTCTCAATCAGCCATGAGGCCGGTAGCAAAAGCAACGCACCCAACAACGTCACTGGGAAGGCGTAGAGAAAAATGGGCATCCAAGCGCGCAAAATGCGACCGCAAACAATGTAGCCAACGACGGTCAGTGCCCCGAGCAAAGCCAATGAGTCCCCAAGCAAGGTGACGGTGTTTTCACCTTGTTGAGTTCCCTCGTCCATGAGCGTCAGCGCCGCTCCAGTGAAGCCGATCAACGCTCCAAACAATTCTCGCCTGGTTGGTTGACGCACACCGGTGGCGAACAAACCGAGCATGAACATACCACCGACCACAATCAATGGGTGAGCCGTGACAAAGAGCAGCGAATGCGTCAACGTTGTGTACTTCAGGCTGGCCACCCACGCTCCAAAATGGAGCGCAAGAGCAAGGCCGCTTAGGCTAAGAATGCCAAGCGTTCGGGGTTCGAACATTTTCGCTTTGACATCCTCTGGTTGCTGCCTCCATTGAAAAACCGCAAACGGCAGCAAGACAACCGCCGTCAGTTGAAGGCGCCATGAGGCTTTGAGCAACGGATCTAAATCGATTTGTTGGAGCAAGGTTCCCGCGCTTGATACGCCAAAAACCGCCGCAACGAGCAGCGCCCAAACCCAAAAGGGAGGCTTGGATGATACCATTCAATCACGCTCAGTTGTCAAGCACTGCATCAACAGTATCTGAGCCACCGATCACGCCAGCTCGCTTGAACAAGAGGTAAATTCCGCCGCCAATGGCGACGTTCAAACCAATGAACCCGGCCATGCGGCCGATGTACCAACTCGCGCCATCAGGGTTGGGCACGAGGGTGTCAACGAAGGAAAGAATGCTTGACTCTGTACCGAAGAACGCTTCACCGGTCAACAATCCAGCGGCCACCATGAAGGTGCTGAGCAAGATGAGAGCCCTTTGCTTCTCAGCAACGGTCGTGCCTTCTTTTTCTTTGATGGCATCAATGCGAGGCTTGAGTTTCTTCTCTTCCCAAGAATCACGAGCAACACCACCAATCAGCATCGGGAGCGTGTGGGGTACATCCAAGTACATTCCAAGACCGAATGAAGTGCCCATTCCTGTGGCCCATTCAACAAACATTCCCAACAGGAATCCAAGCGCAAGGAGTGTGAGGTCGCCCTGGCCTTCTGCGAAAATCACTGAGAATGTTGCGAAAGCGTTGGCTTGTGGAGCCATGAGTGAAATGTTTCCATCAGCGAGTTGCTTTGAGAGGAAAATGGCGACTCCAGCCCCAATGATGGCACCAGGCACAACACCCATGATGTTGCCCTTGGAGATGTGGTAGGGTCGGTTTCCGATGTAAAGGCTGTTCTTGTAATCCCCGATGACCGTTCCCGACATGGAGATTGCAGAGCCAAACACGGTCGTACCAACGAGGCCGAGAAGAACTGCGTCTTGCGTGGTGAGATCGAGCAGGTCTTGGGCGTTGAGGAACACACCAAGAAGCATCAAGAGAACAATGAATGAAGTTCCTGAAACGGGTTCAATACCAGTTTCGCCCATGACGCGAACCGCAATCGCACCAAGCAAGAAGGTGGTCATGATGAGCACCGTGGCAAAGACAAGCGAAGCGAGGATTGAGAATCCACCGACGGTGAAGATCAACAGCATAGCGAAGAAGGTCACGCCCATGAAGATTGGAATGTGCTTGAGTGGCCATTCGTACCACCCTTTGCCTTCCATGTATTCCTGACTTCCTTCACCCTTGAACGCAGTGCCAATGTCAGTGAAGATGTTGAGGAACGTCTTGTACATCTTGGCCAAGCCAAACATACCGCCGCCGACAATCGAACCAATTGCGATGGTGCGAACGGATTTGCTAAAGGCGATCATCTGGAGCGCAGCACCTTCGCCAGCAGCGTAACTCTGGATGGGCACGCTGGATTGGGACATAGCGTCGTAAATTGGGAAATTAAACCAGACGACAAGTGGAACGAGGAAAAACCATCCGACAAGGGTACCAAGGTTGACTAAAAAGGCAACTCGAGTTTTCATGAACCAGCCAATAGCGAACATCGAGGGCGTCAAAGCAATCCCGATGTAGGTGTAAGCAAACGGGTTCCATGCAGTCGATTCGGTCCAATGGGTGTACCCAAGGGAAATGCCTTCCGAGTCAATGCCAGAAGGTTGGTGAATTTTACCACTTGAATAGAAAGTAGCCAGTCCATAATCGCCGATGCTGAGGGTTTCAGCGACGTAATCCAGCAAGGCCAATTTCCTGTCGTTGACCCAGATGAGAGGGTACTCGACCAGGAACAGACCAAACATGGTCAGGCTTGTCCAAACTCCAATCGTCTTGAGCGAGGCACGTGCGTGTTCAACCGCACCCGTATTGACATCTGAAGCGATGTCAAGCATCTTGAGTGTGGCTTCGAAACCAGGCAGAGGAAGTGGATCTTCAACGAGCCAAACCCGTCGAAAGATGATGAAGTACATGATGCCGAGGAAACCGGCAAACATACTCGCAACAATGCCGACGAAGGCTAAATTGAACGTATCTGCATTCGTAATCAGGGGGCCACTCGCCAGTTCATACCTCGCATCAGAAGCAAGCAAGAAAATGGCGGGGAAGGTGAAGATAAACCCGGTCGAAGCGTGAGTTGCACCGGTCGTTGCCGAGGTTGCGATGTTGACTTCGGAAGGCGACCACTTGAGGGCCATTCCGAGCAAGTAAGCAATGTACCACGCCGCAGAGATCGCCAAACCGAGTTTGAGACCAATGTAGGCAGTGACGCCGGAAAACACAGCGCCAATGGCGATTCCATAGAGCACCTTTGGAGTGTTCCAGTGAGAGACTTCGAAGGACTCTTGGAGGTTCTTTTCCTCGAGGTACTGTTCCAAAACCCCGGTGTTGAGGTTGTTGTACATGTCGTCGTCCAACCATGTCAATGTACCCTTCTCAATGGCCTTCAAACCTTGAGGGGTAACCGGTTGGCGGTATGCAGATTTTTCGACACCCATGCTTCGTCACATCCAGCGTGCGCAAGGCGCACAGATGCTCGTAGAGAGAGGCACTTCAAGACCATTGCTGTTTGCTGGTTGGTTTAGGGTGCAGAAAGAAGGCGACGTTCAATGCTCAACGAGCAGAGGAATCCTTGATTTTACGGGCGGGGATTCCGCCCCAGACTTCACCCTCAGGGATGACCTTGTATTTGGGCACCACAGCTTGCGAAGCAATGACGGCGCCAGCACCAATTTGGACACCCGGTTGAATCATAACACCCGTTCCAATCAAGACGCCATCACCGATGGTGATCGGGCTGAAAATGAGTTCGCCCCGTTCGACCAAATGACCGTTGATCACCGCACCACCACCAATCACCACGTTTTCCCCGATGGTGAGAAGGCAAGGGTCGTTGATTTGAGCGGTGTTGATTTGCGCTCCAATGCTGATCGTAGCCCCTGATGCACGATAGTAGGCATTGGCCAAAAATGAAGGTACAAAGTGCTGCAGAGCAGGGCGAGTGCATCGAGCAATTTGACCGCAGAAGGCCCAACGTATGGTCGTGAAGGATTGCAAAGGAACAATGGTATGCTCCTTAATTCGCAGGTGCAGCAGGAATTGCAAGAAGCAACTGAATGCCAACATGGACACCATGTACACCACAGCCGCACTCGACAGAGCAAGCCCCGTATAGAGAGCATCAAGCCAAGCATGGGGGGAATCGAACGCTTCGATGAACCAGTTGAAGTGCATTACTGCGGGCGCTGCAGGCACGCCCCAAACGAGGACCATCGCGCCAATCACAGCAAGCGATCCGAGGGATTGTACAAGTGAAAACAACTTCATGCATTCACCCTCGAACAGACCCCCGGGCAGCCGATCACTCGGCTGGTTCTCCAAGAGAGCTTGATGGTTGAACGCCACCCTTTGCTCGTGCGATTCGGTCTTCTTCGGCAGCAACTCGGATACCCTCTTCGAGGTCAACTCGGCTGGTGAGGTATGTTCCTAGCAAAATCACGATGGTGATGGTGAGGATCGCCACACGGCTGTCAAACAGACCGCTGGTGATACCATAGAGGAAAGTTCCAATCATAGCCGCAGACTTTCCGAGGAAGCCAAAGAACCCGAAGAATTCAGATGTCCGTGTTTCTGGAATGAGCATTGAGAACATCGAACGAGCCTGTGCTCCAGCTGCTCCCATGGCTACACCAACGAACAAACCAAGAATGATCCATTGCAAGGAAACTGTGATGCCCATTGGAGCCCAAAGGTTGTTGCGCATGAAGTCGGCATAGCCGTCCACTGGCCCACCTTGGTCAACGATGGTTGGGTGCTGGTTCCCCACTTCGGAGGCTTGGTCTTGTGGACCACCAACGAAGAGAATGGAGAAACGGTGGTCTTCTGCATCATCAAACGATGCTACGATAGCGGATGCGTCATCGGGCGTGATGAATTTGGTATTGGCTTCCGCTTCTGAGGCTTTGTCTGCTAAGATTGAAGCGCCAACCAGTCCGACGAGGACGACGAGAATGATGAGCAGTGCACCTGGGAAACCAAGTTCCTTACCCTGAATATAGACCATCGTACCGCCAAGCAATCCAAGCAAAATAAGGATGAAGAGACAAACCAAGACACCGGTTCCTATGGTGCTGGCGCCTGCACTCTCTGTGCTGTAATCAGGTGTCGGGAAATTACCTTCGAACGCATCTCGGAACTCATCGTCACCTGCAGATGATTCCCCAATCCATCCTTCATATCCACGATCATAGAGCGTCGTCATGTTGTACTGCTGTAGGTCTTCGTCCCACTCAAAGGTGAAGTCGTGACCAGAATCTTCAGCAGCAACATCAGTTTCAAGTTCAAGCGGTGCGAAGCCTGCTGCAATAACGGCCACACCACAGTAAATCATCAACGAGAGCATGAGGGCAAACTTTGTGCCCTTTATGTTCGCAAGCTTGCCAAACAGGATCGTCATTGGAATAGCAACGACGTTCACAGTGAGCAACAAAAATATGTTCATGGCGGGGTTCAGACGGAGCACAGATTCCCCAAAGGCGCTGGCCATGCTGGCGATGGTGTTCACGCCGTCATAGAACAGAAGGTAGGCTGCAAGGAAAAGCGCCAAGACCTTGAATTTCTTGATTTCCCTGAAGGTCTGGAACACTTGCCCGTACGCCAGTTTCGTGGCGTGGGATAGACCCTGCCACTCCATGTTGGATGGGATTTCTGGTTCAGGCGTCCACTTGAACATGAGCGCACCAAAGCCCCACCACCACAATGAGGAGGTGACAAAGATGGCAGCGAGTTTGAAGTTGGTGTCCCAATTAAACGGACCCAAGAGAATGATGAGGTGGAAGACGAGCAAGAGTGAACCACCCATGAAACCGTAGGCATAGCCGACGCTTGAGACATGGTCCATGCAACGCTTTTCTGCCATGTAAGGCATGAAAGAGTAGTAGATGACGTTACCACCCGTGAACCCGATGGTACCGATCGCATACATGACGGCAAGAATCATGTAACCTTGAGAACCAAAGTAGGGCGCAGCACCCATTAATGCGGTGAAGATAACACCGGTAAAAGTGTACCACTTCAGTAATTTCTTTTTGATTGGCATCCGGTCTGCAATAACACCCAGAGCAGGCGCAGTGACCACAACAAGAAGCATGGATGCAGTGAGGATGTATGCATAGAAGGTATCACCTGATTGGGTACCGGTGGCCAAGTTGTACAAGTTTGCCATGAGCGCTGGCGCAATCACGGTCATGACGGTCAGTGCGTAGGCTTGGTTGCCCCAATCGTACCAGTACCAACCTTGGAGGGCTTTTTTATCGACTTCAGGCATATCCTGAAGGGCTTCTTTGACAGAAAATGTATCCACGGAATTCGGAGCAGCGACATCGGACATAGACTCCGATGAACTCTTTATCCTTATGAATACAATACCGGCTCAACATCGGAAATGTCTACAATCACAGGGAACCATACGGGGCCCGTTGATGAGAAGAATCAACAATCTCAAATGATTTTGTATCGGCCAAGCGCTTCCATGTAGAGGATTTCAGTGCTTGGTTGAATGTCCATGCCCTCATCGAGGGGGAGGATCATCATGGAATGGTCTTTCATGTTCATGGCGTGGACTTCATCACCATCGATGTGAGTGACCATTGCCTTGCCCTTTTCGATCATTGGGACGTGAATGCTATCGGTCACTGAGCCAACGTGAGACATTTTCTTTGAGGAAAAGAGGGAAATAAGTTCGATTCGAGCTTTCGCAGATCCGTGCTTCCCAGGTTTGGAAGTGGAGATGCTCAAAATCTTGTACGCTTCGTTGTCAACAACGCAAAAGCGTCCAACTTTTAAAGTTCGAATTTCGACACGGTCTGTTCCTGGCATAGAATCCCTCTATCAGCGCCCTCATGGTGCTCGCTTATCACCCTTCGCTCTTTTTCGGCTCAAATTAGAGGTCCCTGACATCAAAACGCATCCCTGATTGGTCCATTGAGTGCGCAGTGACCAATTCATACAATTGCTTAGCAACAACATCACTGGCCACAAGATTGCCGTCTTCATGAAGTCCAATGAAGGTTTCAAGCGATGGGAAATCCTCTGGTGGAACCGAGCGTATTTCACGCTGCATGCCTGTGTCGACAACGCCAGGTGCGACTGAAATCGAACTGATGTTGACGGCTCGACCCTCTTCAGCGAGGCATCTTGACCACATGTCAAGGCCAGCCTTCGAAACGCAATAAGCAGACCATGAATGAACAGGTCGCAGCGAAGCGCCGCTTGAAATTACAGTGACCCGCGATTGGTGGTCTCCGCCAAGCATTGGTCGCAACTGTTGTGTCAAATCTTGAACCCCAATGAGGTTCACCTGAATGCTGCGAGCCCACATTGCACCCTCGACCTCAGCCATTGCTTTGACCGGCGCAATAGCGCCAGCGTTGTGAACGATACCTGCAAGTTGTTCGGTGTGTTCAGCGATGCGCTCAACAGCTTTTGCGATCGAATCAGGCCTCGATAAGTCGCAAGCGATTGATGCGGAACCGGGAGCATGTTGGATCAACATCTGTTCAATGGAATCAAGCGCTTCTGATGGTCGAGCAAGCGCCAGGACGTTGTTTCCATTCTGGGCAAGCAACAGAGCCAAAGCACGCCCAAGTCCCTTGGAAGCACCCGTGACGAGGTAGCAAGATTCGGTCATGGTGTTCCGAATGGGGGCCAGATATTGAGGGTGCCGCTGTTCAATCAATGCCACGGCCTTGACAAAGGTGTCAAATCATGAATCGCATCATCAATTTCTTGTCGCACTCGAGCGACCTCGACGGATCCCAAGTCACCCTCCAAGCGTCGAATGAGTTTTCTACACCGTGGCGTAGCGTCCCCTGACATGCAAAAAAGGGCCAATAAGAAGCGATGCGCTCGCCGCTTTTCATCAACGGTACCGCTGGTTTTCGAAGGCGCTTCACTTGGGAGCATGAGCAGAAATCGAATTTGGTTTGGATGCATGAACCTTGCCGTGTGTATCTGCTCGTTGAGGCCATCATACACCTCATGGTACAAACCGCCAGAAAGTCCGTCAAGACCTTCAGGGAACGCATGTTCAACTAATTTTGGAGTCAAGTCGTGACCGACAAGGCGAGAGCGCATGTCCCTGATCATTGAACGGGTACCAAACATATTGAGGAGAATGAAAAACGGCAACGCTACGACCATGGAATAGGCACGAACAGCGACCCTCCCCACCAAGCGGCCCCACATCCTGCGGAGAATAATTTTGAACATTGTAGCCGAAGCAACAACTCGAACTTTGGACAGCAACTTCCGAATGACATTGCCAAGTTTCCCGATGCGTGCAAGAGGATCGATACCGAACATCGTGGCCTTGAACCCAGGAGCCCCAAGCGCAGCGTGAATCAACCAGTGAGGGATGGAATGTTCCAACTCAACCGATTCCAAATCCTCGTTCGGAATACCAAGAATACTCGCCATCCGTGCTGCTGTTTGAAGTGCATCGCGATAAATGAACACCAATTCAAACGCAGTAGCCAGCGAACTGGCCAACGTCAAGGCAATGAACACCACGGTGGGGGATAATTCGGATGCTGCTGGATGTTCGTACAAAAAGAATGCCAAGCCGATGACAGCCATACCGGAGATAAGCCCCGCTAGACCCGCCCGAACGATGACCAAGTTCCCGATGAGATCCAGTCGTGCATCGGCTTCTTGACGGTTTTCAATGTGAACTTCCGGGTTCGAGGCTACTGCTCCAACAAAACGAGTAATCGCCCATTCTTGGAGTCGTGAGATCACAGCGCTTTTTCCCCTTCAGTAGGTGTAAAACCCTTCGCCAGACTTCCGGCCAAGTTTCCCTTGTTCGACCATGTCGATGAGCAACTGGGCTGGAGCGTATTTGTCGTCACCCATGCCATCATGAAGCACGTTCATAATGTGAAGAACGGTGTCAAGGCCAATTAAATCACAGAGTGCAAGCGGTCCAATCGGGTGGTTCATTCCGAGTTTCATAATGCCGTCAATCGCTTCAGGCTGAGCAACGCCTTCTTGCAAGGTGAGAACGGCTTCGTTGAGCATGGGGCAGAGAATGCGGTTGGACACGAAACCGGGTGCATCGTTGCATGAAAGAGCGGTTTTGCCCATTGTTTCTGAGGCTTCAATCACGGAGGCGTTGGTGGCATCGCTGGTTTCTTTCCCGTTGATGATTTCAACAAGTTTCATGATTGGCACTGGATTCATGAAGTGCATTCCAATCACTCTGTCCGGCCTGCTCGTTGCTTCTGCGATGGTTGAGATGGAGATGGAGGAGGTGTTGGAAGCGAGAATCGTTTCCGGCTTGCAAATGGCGTCTAATTCGGCAAAAATGCTTTGCTTAAGGGCGAGGATTTCAGGAACCGCTTCAACGACAAGGTCACAATCTGCACATGCTGCTCGGTCAATAGCCGTTGATATTCGGCCTCTTGCTGCATCGGCATCCGCCTGAGTCATCCGTTCCTTTGCGACAAGTTTAGCCAATGATTTCTCGATCGTAGCGAGGCCACGGTCCACGTAGGCTTGTTCAATGTCGATCATCGTCACATCATAGCCTGCGCATGCAGCCACTTGCGTGATTCCGTTTCCCATTTGGCCGGCTCCGAGGATTGCAATTTTCTTGATGCTCATGTGACTCAACGTGCTTGCCAAGTGGAGGGGATTCATCAACCTGCTCCAGTGACAGATCGGTTGAAGCCGGCTTCACTTTTATTTACATCACCCCGGATGATGGTTCGATGCCGAGGTACACATGCCCTGAATGTGCGTTGGTGGTGGAGTTGAAAACAAAACAAGCTGAAGAGGCGATGAAATGCTTTCGATGCGACCAGAGTTTCGAACCACACCTCCATCCTGCGGCCAAACTGCTCGACCCCGCCACGCTTCACGGGCAGGGAAAGGAAAACTTGTCCACTGTTGATTCTTTAGGGACTTTGATGCTCACTGCTTGGTTTGTGCTTCCGGTTCTGTTGTTCCTTGGGTTCTTGTTTCTTTTCTTCATCTTCATCCTATTGTTTTCGCTGTGAGAAAATCGATGAGATGAAAGGGGTTTTCGGAGTTCGACACGCAGCGTACGCTGTGCGCTTGTTTAGAGGTAGCCCGACTCGGATTTGAACCGAGGTCGGCGGGACCAAAACCCACCA
>TARA_B110000467_G_scaffold146642_1_pt1 | contig 19640 bp, 8 predicted proteins | sample TARA_B110000467 | Tara Oceans TARA_B110000467 (sample SAMEA4398341) | marine metagenome | biome: Polar Biome; feature: [MES] marine water layer (ENVO:01000295) within the mesopelagic zone...; material: water (ENVO:00002006), including particulate matter (ENVO:01000060) such as...... | reverse complement strand
GCCAATACATTCAACTTCGTTTCGTCATGGACGACAACGACATCAACACTGCTGACGGAAACGCTGCAGGATGGTACATCGATAACTTCCGACTCGGTGACCGCTTGCCTCAAGCAGCAACCATGGACATCAACGGTTTCCTCCCATCGGTTCAAGGTGGCGAAAACCAACCAAACGGATACGGCCTTCTGACCATTGAATCAGAAACCACTTCATCGGCTACCTTGTCTCTGGAAGTCCTCGATTCAGCGACCGGCGTTACGGTTGTTGACAACCACGGCGTTCCTATGATTGGCCTTCAGGGAAAAATCATTGAACTTTGGGACATCAATTCCACTGAGCACCCTTCAGTGAACTTCCGATTGACCTTTGATTCTGGAACTTCTCGGCTTTCAAGCCCAATTTTCCATGGGTTTAGCATCGGGACTCGAGTCGGTACAGGCTTCAATCAAACCGATGAAATGACCAACGGTGTCATCAATGGCGTCTGGGAGGCAACCCCGGGTATGCCCCTCGTGTATTCACCACTGCTCACCGATTCATCCTACACACCAGCGCTCGAACGCAGCAGCTTTTCGAAACCAATTACTCGCATCACTGCCCATGTTGAAGACGACTGCACAGATACGCCCTCCCTCGATTTACAAGCCGTCGGCGGCAACGGTATCATCGGGATGATCCCCGGTACAGAATACATTCTGGACTCGCCGATTTTCGGATTTGAGACCTTGATGTCATACCCAAGCAACTGTAATGTTGGCGGACTTTGGTTCGACTTGGCGTTTGGACATCACGCAACGCACTTCCAAGTTGACGTCGCAAACGACAGCAACATCGACTGGGGCTTTGATGAACCAGCTTTCGGCTCCTTTGGTCGACAAACGCAATTCCTCCTGAACAAGGTTGACAGCATCAACTACGGCACAACCTTCGCCAACATCAGCACCGATCTCAGCGGCGTTGCAGAAGGTGGCAGTTTCATGCTCCCCAAGGGTGCAGTTGTTCTTTCGAGCGACTTCGTGCTTGATGAAATGATGATTCACTCAAGCACCGACCCCATGGAAGGATTCGACTTCTCTGTGCTATCGGGAACTCAATCCGTCGAACTTGGACCGGTTGACAACGCCACACGAATGCTTCCAGAGTACTTGAGCCAGACAGACCTTACGGCATCGCTCAATTCGTTGCTTACCAACCCACTTGTGCCTGTCAGTCACGTTGACGCCTACGGTAACGAGTGGATGACATTCCGCTTCAGAGCGGATTCTCCAAACTCATCAACCGGGGCTACGATGGTGATTCGGGACCTCGATGTGGTCTACAACTTTACCACCACCCTTGACAATTCAGACGGGCTTGATTTAGAACTCAACAAGGGTGTTGCTCTTTGGACCGGTGGCTCAACGGCCAACGTCGAAATGACAGTGACTTCCACCAGCGGTGGCGGCCTCACCTTCTCGAACTTGAACATCGTGACTGCAAGCGGGTACGACAACACGCTGGCCGTGACTGGAAACCCAGTTGGTTTCTATCCAAACGGAGATTTGTATGAAATCGTCACGACGCATACAGTCGCACCTTCGACCGGTTCTTCGCTTGCTGAAAGCCACCTCACCCTTGAATCGAGCACGGGGACTGCCATCTTGTCCTACTCCGAAGTCTTCGGGTTTGCAGAAGCTTCAGACGCTGGCGATCTGATCACCCTTCAATCCACTTCGGTTGAGGCGGACATCACGGACGGTAAGCGCATTACATGGCGATTCATTGTGAACTCGAATTGGGAAGACACGGATGAGGTTCGGATTTATTCTGGACTTCTCGCAACCGATGGAGTCAACGGATTGCCATCAGCTTTGCTCATGGCTCCTCCAGGCGGCAACGCCGTCGAAAACGATGCAATCATCACCTCGTTTGAGGTTCGAAACGACATCGGCTTGTCTCAAGACCTTGATGACGGAAAATCCAATCAAATTGTCAACCTTGCTGGAAGCATCCGGCTTGAAAACCTCGACATCTCACCCGACCCAAGCCGTTACTACATGGTGCTCGAACAGAAGTCAATCAACACCTCATCGGAGAACTTCACTGTCGAATGGCTGCCAATTGAAAACCAATCTGGCGTGATCGGTGGCGACTTCGACCTCGACATCGATCTCGGCTTTGCCGCAGGTGCAGAAACATACAGGTTCCGCATTGACGGGTATGAAGGCGGGGACACGCTTTGTCCTGCAGCGACCTACCGCCCTGATGCTGATTGCGCTATTCCATTCAACCTCTCCATCGATACGTTGGACCCGAAGTTGATTGAAGTTAAGATCCTCAACGGTCAAGTTGATCCTTCATTGGAAAGCAACTGGCGAACTATGGTTGACGATACATGGGTGGTTCCTTCGGCCAATCAACAAATCCGATTGAACGCTTACGACTTGCCAAACCCACCAGCATCCCTCGACATCAAGATCTGGGTTGAGAATGACCACGATACAAACGGTGACGGCATAGCAGATGCCAGCGAATACATCACGGTGACAGTCAACAACGACGGCCAAGCGCCGTTCTCGAACTACACTGGCGCGTTCAGCGATATGGCCAACATTGGTGCAGATCCGGTCGGCAAGGTTTCTGTTTGGGTCGAAGGCTTCGATTTAGCTGGTAACCCAATCGACGGTGGTGCGGCAGGCTTCGATAACGACCACTTCACCTATGTTTCAATGAACTCAAAATCACCAGTGATTCGCAACTTCTTTGTCGATGATTCACGAGATGGGCGTTTCCTCAACTCAAATCAACCACAATATGACGGAAAGTGGAATCAAACCATGTACGCCGGAAACCAATATTCTTTGATTGTCGAAGCAAACGACGACAACGGATGGCGTGACGTGGATTACTTCCACATCGATCTTACCGACGACAGGGACGACATGGATGTCTATTACTATCCACGCAATGAAACCGCGTGGACAGATTCTCCTTGGATTACCATCCTTGAAGAGAGCGAGATCTCCGACGGTCCTCGAATGCTCCGAATGGACGGTGGAGCGTTGATTGATCCGTTCGAAGCTGACTTCCTGCTCGACCTGCCAATTCGTATTGATTGGGGCGTCCTCGGCGCAACCACAGCACTCAACAATCCAGTGCTGTACATGCAAGACCTTGACAACCCACGCTACCGAATGCTCCCTGCGCCAGGCCGACATATTCAGGACTGGTACTACAGCGATGGTATCCAACTTGATTTCCGAACCGATGAAGTAAATGATTTGATGATTACACCTGTGTTTGAAGACCTTTCAGAGCCTAAAACTGCCGATGTTCGAAAGGGCTTCGTCTACCCCGGTGACATCATCTCGTTCAGCGGTCAATACGCTTACCTTGACGGGATTAACAACGACGTGTTCATCACGCCTGAGATTCCTCTAACCTTGGAAATAACCCGCTCAGATGCCGCTGCAAACGGAGCCAAAGGCTACGTTCCGTTCCCTGGTGAAACCTCCTACCACACCTTCTCCGGTGGGGCGTTTGAGATTAACCTCACAGCCGCACCAGTGGCAAACGACTACCAATACACGTTCCGTTTGTGTCCGTTTGATGATGCTACAACAGCCATCGACGACGCCACTTCTTGTGGCAGTGAACAAGTGGGTCTACCGGACGGGGCTGTTGACAGCACGCCTGCAGTGTGCGCTGGATCAAGTTCCTATGGATGCACCACCTTCAACATCAAGGTTGATGGCAACCCGCCAGAAGTAAACACCGATTCTTGGACTGCTAAGCGCGGTGCAACCAGCGAGGTCATCTCGGGCGACATGCCCACCTCGACCTACCACTGTGTTGATGTTGAAGTCGTTCTCAAAGAACGAGAAGCCTTGTTCCAGGGCGACGTGAATGTGGCTTGGAGCTTTTATTCCGATGCAAGCAACAACATTGTGTGGCCGGTCTATGCAGCCTCCTTTGGCGAGGAGCCAATGACCGCTGAACTTACGCTTTCACCGCTTGGTGGTTCATACGCAGCTTCCGCCACATGCATTGATTTGTGGCCTCTTGAAGACGGTCAATTGGAACCTGCTAAGGATCAAATCAACAACGTCGAACTTGTCATGTGGATTGACGCAAAGGATTCCGCAGGCGCAGGAATCATCTTCGGTGGCGGTCCAACAGATGAAGGCGGTATCGCGGCGATCTTCTCAAGTTCTGAAGAACACAAATCGAACTACCGCTTCATCCATGAGGAACCAAGTTTCGCAGTTGAGAACATCCTATTGACGCCGAAATCACCTGAAGTTGGCGAACGAATGGAACTCGAAATTGAAGTGGCGAACACCGGGACCATGGCTGGAAGCACCGTCCTCGTTGTCCGCTCAGTCACCGCAGGTGGCGTTCCTGTGCTGGAAGGTACAGTTGAAACCGGCGAGATCGACATCCTCTCGAAGAAATGGGTCTCCGTTGATTTGGAAGAATTCACCCAAGCAACAACCGGGATGTACTACCTCATCTCAGATGAAACAACAAGTGAAGTGTTGTACAATGGTTCCGCAGAAGGAAATCAATTCAACGTCAAGGTGCAAAGTGAATCCGACGATGGTTCAACTGTGATTTTGTTGCTTGTTGTTCTGTTGGGGATCGTCGTGATCCTTGGTATTGTCGTTGTGGTCTTGGTTCGCCGAGAAGATGACAGCGATATGTACCAAGACGACGACGATTTCGACGCAGCCCCGAAGAAGGCTTACGTCGAACTCCCTGGAGAATCTGCACCAGGTCCTGCTGCCGATGTCACACCTCAGATGGCAGATGCAATGACCAAATTCCCACAGTGGACTCAAGAAGAAATTCAAGGCTACTTCGACCAAGGATGGAACGTCGACGCGCTCCAAGATTGGGTCAAAAACCAATGAGTGTGACTCGTTTGCCTGAGCGACTGGACTGGCCCGACCACACTTGGTCAGATCCAAATGGGGGAAGCATTCTGCTCCATGGAGTGCTTCCAACGGTGGTGTATCCACGCCTCATGCGACCTCGAGAATCATGGCACGCCCTTGCAATTTTGGAATCTCCCGATGTTGTGGACATGTGGGTTCAAGAAGAAAAAGACGAAGCAGAATCTTCAGGAATCAACCTCACACACGGGTTAATTTCGGGGGGCTCCTTCGCCATTTACCTCGATGAAGTAACCTTGCTGGAGGATGTGACTTCGGGGCGTTACCCCGATCCTGAACCACGCCGATTGCATCGTAATGCTATCCGGCATGATCGGCCCGTGTACTTCATTGAACCTACAGCCGATGATGAACAGTGGTATGAGCACCTCACCCTTGAAGCGAAAGCGGCCTCCCACTGGAAAAAACTCCTCGGCCTCATTTCTTTAGGTGGGAAATGGCGGAAAAGGGTCAAAAAGAACATTTTCGATGCTCAAAAACCACCCAAAGGGGCCTCTCCAAATTTTGGTTCCGCCTCAGTTCTGGCCGCCACATGGTGGGACCTCAGCGAATGGTTGGTTGGCGAAGCGGTCGTCAAGGCGCGTGACATTCGATATGCAGAACGCCTCCGAGGGGCGTTGGCTAACCTTCGGAAGGAGCACGGAGAGGATGCAGTTCTTCTTTTACCCCTGTTCTTACCGCATCGAAACGCAGTCTTAGCGGCCCTTGAATCCCTTCCAGAACCAGAGGAGATTACTTCAAACCCAACCGACACGGCTGATACAGAGGAGGAGTGAAGATGTCCACAGGTGCCATTGAAGTGCGAATTGAAAACCAGCTCGTTCGGTTCGTCCCTCCGACCCCAGTTGACCAAGATTCGGTTGTGGCTCAACTCGGTGGACAGCAAACTGGTGGTGTCGTGATCAAGGTGCTTGACCGCCCGCGTGCGACGCTTGTAATCGATGAAAAGGGCCGAATTGTTGTCCATGGAACACATCGAGTCGAAGCGGCAAGAGCTGCTGCCAGAGAACTCATGCTCCGCCTTGGACTTGATGACGCAGGACTTGAAACCGAACTCGGACCCGTTGTGGCTTCCTTTGAATTTGGGCAGGCTTTGCTTGTTGAGAGCCTCGTCGGAGATTTCGGAGCAGGGAGCGCCCATTACGACGAACGCCTCGGGTGTTCCATCGTGGAGGACACGCGTCACAATTTGACCCTTCATATGTGGCCAAATGGGCGGTGCGTTGTGACCGATGCTCGTCATCGAAACATGGTGGCCATGGCTGCTGTGTTCTGGAAAGGCCGCTTCAAAGAACGCAAACTCTTGATTGACCGCATTTGAGGCGCCATTTGGGCCCATGCGTTGAAAACCATCCGCCATTTACGCAAGCGTGAGGGTTATCCATGGGCGAAGCATCAAAATGGACAGGCCCCATCGTCGACAATCACTTCCATCTTAATCGCAAAGGCCTGTTTTTGCAGGCCGCTGGAGAGTTCAAACGGGCCGGAGGGACCGATTTAATTCTGGTTCACTGCCCTGATTTTTCAGCCCCACCATCAACTCGAGAAGGGCACTTTGAAACTTACAAAGACACCGTGAAAATGGCTGCGGAAGTACGAGAAACACACGCCCTCGGGGTGAGGGTTGTCCTCGGACCCCATCCTGCTGCCTTCGCCCATCAGTTCGCAGCTTGGCTCGAAGAAGACGGAGAGGATGGTGCTGAACGGGCCATGAACAATTATCGAAACAGCATTGACGCTGCGCTTGAATTGGTCCATGAAGGGAAGGCGCATGCCGTCGGTGAAGTTGGCCGACCCCATTGGCCGGTCAGCGATCGCGTTTGGGACCTATCCAACACGCTGCTTGAAGAAACGATGAGCATGGCAAGAAAAGAAGGAATTACGTTGCAACTCCATGTCGAAGGGGAACTGGAAACCACCTATTCGGACCTCGCTGCGATGGCAGATCGTGTTGGTTTAGACAAGCGCCGGTTGGTGCGTCATTACGCCCCTCCAACCCTTACTGGTAGCGTCACTCAAGGACTCACCCCAAGCGTTCTGATTGGGAAAGGTGCCATCGAAGAAGTCCTCTCAACAGCGGAATCATCCACCCACGGCTTTCTTCTCGAAACGGATTACATGGACGATGTTCGTCGACCAGGGGCTGTCCTCGGCCCTAAAACCGTCCCAAAAAGAACCAACCAGTTGCTCGAAGCAGGCCTCGATGAAGAATTTCTGTGGAAAGCGCATCAGGAACTGCCCGATTACCTCTATGGCCCTTCACCATGAGGAACAGGCCCAAAGAGCCCACTTTGAGGGGTACCATCCGCCACCACATTGATGAGTTAGCGCCGTCACCGGTGGCTCATGGCACGATTTGGTAGGGCATTCACCGCGTTGCTCGTGTTGACCTTATTCGTCTTGCCTGCGCTCTCAACTGGCGCCGCAGCACAAGGCTCACCGCTTCCTGCGGTCGAGTTGGACTGTGGCTCAGACCCGGTGATGAACGTTCATCCAAACTTCTACGAGGATGCTGTCCTTGTCTGCACGGTCACCAACCCAACCTCGGCAAGTGAAGTCGTCAAGGTCGATAAAATCGAATGGGATGGCGTCAACGTAGAAATGACGCTCAGTGAAGATGAATTTACTCTTGCTGCCGGCGATGAAGAGAGTTTCAACATCGTGTTCTCGGGCCAAACAAGACTCCCAGCTTCCCTCACTCATGAATTTGAAATCGAAGCCAAAGTGACCTCTTGGAACGGCCTTCCATACGGGGAACTTCCGGATGGCCCATGGGTGGTCAACCAATCCTATCTTGGTGATTTCTCAATTGCTTCCTATGGAATGGTTGAATTGATCATGTCCGACAAAACCACCCGTGAACTCTCTACATCAGAAGAAGTCGATTTCACCTTCCAATTCACCAACAAAGGCAACGATGACGATAACATTGTGATTCGTATCGCCAATGAAGCGGACTTGGTTGCCGCAGGCTTCTCGTTCCCAGCAGGCACATTTGTGAGCGAAGAAGTGGCCTACCAAGGCACTTCGAGCCTCCGAACCTTGACGGTACGCTCACCTTCGGATCTCGCTGAAGACATCCGCCTCCCTGTGCTTTTCCAAGCCGAAAGCAGCGTTGACAGCAGCGCAGCGTCGAGCGAAATTACAGTTCAACTCAACGTCGTTGCTCCCGGTCAATCAAGTTCGCTTGGCGGTAACCTTGAGGAAATAGACAAGGATCAGGTCCTTCAATACGCTGCAATCGCAGGAGGGGTCATCCTCGTTCTCCTTTTGGTCGTGGTTTTAGCAAAAGCCACCAAGCGCTCCTCTCGGGGCACTGCAGCCGCTTCAGCGATTCAGGTGCCTGTCGCCATCGATCTTCCCGAATATCCTGCTTCAGTTGAATCGCCAGCTTTGGATGACGATTTAGACGATTTCTTTTCAGACCTCGACGGTCCTTCAAAGGCCGACGAATTCGACGATATGTTCGATGATTTGTAAGCCTCTTCGGCGAAACAAAATGGGTCGCAGATATGCGGTTTCATAGGTCGTGACATAGGCAACAGTCATAGGTTAGGTGTGCTGGCCAACACCTATCCATTGAGGAGGTACTGTTATGCTACAATTGCAAGGAAAGACCGCCTTCGTGTTTGGTGTGGCGAGCGAGGATTCCATCGCTTGGGCGATTTGTCAACAGTTGGCGGCCGCTGGTGTGACGCTTTACCTCGGGTATCAGAAGCGATTCATGAGCCGAATTTTCCAACTCAAAGACAAATTACCACAAATTGGCGGATTCTACCCGCTTGATGTGGCAGAGGACGCAACAACAAAGGAATTTTTCGACGCCTTTGCAGCAGAACATCCAGGGCTCAAGGCTGATATTCTCATTCATGCGATCGGCTTTGCGCCTCGAAGTTGCTTTGATCGCCCCATTCTCTTCGTCGAAGATGCTGATATCAACACGGCCATGACCATTTCAGCAAATTCGCTGCAACGTTGCTTGAAGCATGCGCTGCCTTACCTCAACCCTGGTTCGTCCACCATCACGCTAACCTACGCCGCTTCGACCCGATATGTTCCTAATTATGGCATCATGTCGATGGCTAAGGCTGCATTGGAATGCTGGACGAGGGAACTTGCGTGCCACCTCGGTCCGGAAGGTCATCGCGTCAACGCCATCTCTTCCGGCCCCATACGCACCATTGCCGCAGGTGGCATTCCGGGTTTTGACAAAATCCTTGACCACGTCGAAGCCAATGCACCATTGCGCCGTAACGTCAATCAAAACGATGTAGCGGGAGCAACGCTTTGGCTTGCAAGCCCTCTCGCAAGCGGCGTTACAGGCCAGTGCATATACGTCGATGGCGGTTATTCGATCACCATGGTGCCTCAGAGCATCATGGATCAGTGAAGTGAGCGCATGACGATCACAACAGCAAATGGCAAACCCTGCGAAGGGCTTGATCAAGGACCGTTCGAACCGATTGCAGTCATCGGTTTGGCAGCCCTGATGCCTGACGCGCCAAGCATCGAAGCCTTTTGGCAGAACATCATCGATTCCAAAGTCAGTATTCGAGAGATACAGGAAGGCCGATGGCCGGGTCCAATCAACCATTTCTATCGAGAAGGTGGGCCTGGCGACAGCAAAGAAGGGTTCACCTACGCCAAAATCGGAGCTCTTGTCGAAGGGTTCGAATTCGACTGGCGTCGATGGAGGCAGCCACCAGGCACCCTCCCGCAAATTGATCCATGCCAACTTTGGGCGGTTTCTGTAGCAGCAGATGCCATCGAGCAAGCCGGCTATGATGGCGAAACAAAAGACATCGATCGCACTCGATGTGGCGTTGTTTTCGCAAATGCGCTCGGCGGTGAGAACCGCAACCTTTCCAACATTCGCGTGTGGTCCAACCACACCAAAGAGCTGGCTAAGAAGCATGGGCTTGCAGAACAGAACATCGAAGCGTTCACCGAAGAGTTGGTTGAGGGTACGCCACGAATCGATGAAGACACAATGCCTGGGGAATTGGCCAATGTGGTTTCAGGCCGAGTCGCAAACCTACTCGATTTACAAGGCCCCAACCACGCAATGGACGCCGCCTGTGCGTCTTCCATGGCGGCTGTTTTGGATGCTTGCCGATTGCTGCAAACCCGTCAGGTGGACCTCATGCTCGCAGGGGCTACAGACCGTACGATGGACCCGGCCACATTTTCGAAGTTCAGTGCCATTGGCGCTTTATCACCGACTCATTCAACCCCATTTGATGCCCGAGCAAACGGCTTTGTGATGGGTGAGGGGGCTGGTGTGTTGCTGTTGAAACGCCTGAGCGATGCTTTGGCAGATGGCGATGAGGTTCACGCAGTCATCCGTGGCATAGGTGGTTCCTCCGATGGGCGCGGCAAGGGCATCACTGCACCAAGCCAGCGGGGCCAAGTTCAGGCCATCGCCCGAGCGTACAATCAAGCGGGGTATCCTGCAAGCACAGTGGAACTCGTGGAAGCCCACGGCACCTCGACAAAGGTGGGAGATGCGACCGAATTGTCGACGTTATCTTTGCTTTGGGACGGGTTCCCAAGTGGAGACCATGTTGCTGTCGGCTCGATAAAATCTCAGATTGGCCATCTCAAAGCCGCTGCTGGTATTGCAGGAATCATGAAGACCGTTATGGCGCTTCACCACCGCACCATTCCCCCATCCGCAGGGTTTGAAACGCCAAACCCGACCGTTGAATGGAGTGAGATTCCCTTCTTTGTTCCAACCGAAGCCCGCGATTGGCCTCGACCTGAACACCACCCGCGACGGGCAGGCATTTCCGCCTTTGGCTTCGGCGGTACGAACTTCCACATCGCTCTTGAGGGCTATGAGCCAGAATATCACGCTCCGTTGGCGCGCGAATGGGATCTTCGATGGCAAGCCTATGCTGCGATTGAAACCTCTTCTTCAACAACCCCTTCCGCCCCGTCTATTCTCGATGGTTCTGCGGCACCAAGCATGACTCACGAACAACTCAAAGCGGTTGAAGGTGGCATGCTTCTGCTCTCTGCCGAATCCCTCGAAGGCCTAAGGCAGGCCCTCACGACAACTTCCTTCGAAGGAGCCACCTTCGATGAAGACCCGAAAGGAATCCGTCTGTCTTATGCTCTCTATGCTGCATCAAGTTCCTTTGATTCAAGCGCTTCAATGCGGATGGCCGTTATTGCCACCAATTGGGCCGAGTTCAACAAGCGAGTTGAATTGGCTCTCAAGGCCATGGACGATGAAGACAAGTGGGGCTTCCTACAAGCCCAAGGCGTTTTGATCACCAAAGACGCTCCGCTTCATGCTAAAGCCAAGGTTGCGCACATGTACCCTGGACAAGGCAGTCAATACGTCGGTATGACCCATGATCTGCATCAACGCTACACTGCGGTTCAGCAGGTTTGGGCCAAGGCCGATGAGACCATGATCGAGGTGCTTGAAGGTGAAACCCTGTCAAGTTTCGTACTTCGGTCAAACCTCTCGAAAGAAGAACAGGCAGAGGCTGAACACAAACTAAAGCAGACAGAATACACTCAGCCTGCCATGTTGACCGCTGACCTGGCCATCGAGCGAGCGCTCAACGATCACGGCATTCACCCCGATATGGTCGCTGGCCATTCGCTCGGCGAATACGCTGCATTGATGGCTGCAGGGATTTTGGATATGGACGGAGCACTTCGTGCAGCAGCTGCTCGCGGAACTGAAATGGGCGCTGTAGAAATTGACGATAAAGGGCTCATGGCAAGCGTTAGTGCGCCATATTCAGAGGTTGAAACAATCATCAACGCTGTCGACGGTTACGTCATCGCAGCGAATAAAAATTCTCCAAAGATGACCGTCATCGCTGGTGAAACAGAACCGGTGAAGGCCGCAATGGCTGAGTTTGAAGCCAAAGGATTCCAATCGATGCCATTGGCCACCTCCCACGCTTTCCATTCGAGGATTGTCGCACCAGCCAACGAACCTCTTCGCAGGTTCTTAGAAGGGCTTGATATTCGTTGGCCCACCATCCCAATCACGGCCAATGTCGACGGGGAATTCTACCCAATGAACCCTTCAGACAGCGAGGATTTGGAGGCTTCGAAATCCGCAGTTCTCAGCAAGTTAGCCTTGCAAATGGCTTCCTCAGTTGAATGGACCGCTCAAATTCAAACCATGTATGAAGCCGGAGCACGAGCGTTCATCGAAGTCGGGCCCAAGCGCGCTCTGAGCATGTTTGCGGTTCAGATTCTTGAAGATCAGCCTCACTTGCCAGTCATGACAAACCACCCCAAACAAGGTGGAATCGCATCCTTTTTGACCGCCCTCGCTACGATGGCGCTCGCAGGACGTCCGATGAATTGGCCGGCGCCAACATCAGCCGCACTGACCGAAGCGTTCCGTGCCGGGCCAATTGAAGCACATCGAGCCACCTCATCGGGTGAAGATTTGCGCACGCGAGCCCGCCCGTTGCCTTCTGCTGCTGGAACTGGAACACCTCAAGTGGTGCATGTTCAGCAAGCCTCGAGCTCCCCGAACCTCGATCCGGAGATTGCCGCTCAAAAAGCCAAGGATGCTTACCTTGGTGACCGGATTGCTTCCCTTACGAATTATCCCGCTCGTTTCTGCCACGGAATGGTCGATTTACGCCTTGGCCTTGGCATGTCGGAAGCAAGCATTGCCTCTCTGTTCCAAACTGTGGTTTCCGAGGCGAAAACCGACCCGGAAGTGGACGTTAGCGGCGCCAAAACGGTTGCGGACGTAGCCCGTTGGATTGCAACACCTCCTGCTGGTTGGTCACCGAAGTCCTCAATGACTCGAATGGCCGCTCCTTCTTCTGCAGGTCATGCCCCTGCAACAGGCCATGACCCAATGAGCCGGCGCCGTGCAGATCCGTTTGTCGTAACGGGCGTGTCGCTTGGACTTCCTGGCGGGGAGAGTGTGTTCAATGAAGATACTTTTGAGCGCCTTGTTCGCGGTGAAACTTGCATCTCAGAAGTCACCGATGATTACAAGCAACGCTTACTGGACAAGAATCTGGTTCGCTTGATCAAAGGGCGAGATGGTTCAGTGAACATGGACCAAGCCACAGCGTTTGGCGACGTGCCCCAACTCGCAGGCGTGAAAGGTGCTTTTGATCTTGCAGAAGAATTTGGCATTGATCCAAAGGTCATACTGGCTTGGGACATAACGACACAACTCGGCATGGCCGCTGGGCTTCTTGCCCTAAGAGATGCAGCGATTCCATTGACTCCCGTTGAACAAATCGGCAAGGGCGGATTGCGCTTGATTCGAAACTGGCAAGTCCCTCAGCACACCCGGGATCGAACAGGAATCGTCTTCGCTTCGTGTTTCCCTGGCTTCCAAATGGCCCTGAAACATGCGAAAGCAAACGGCGACGACGGTGAGGGGCGCTTTGATCGACGGTACCTGTTCCAAACTCTAGCAATGGGCCATTCACAATTCGCTCAATACTCTGGTATTCGAGGTCCAAACACAATCATCAATCTAGCGTGTGCATCGGCCACAGCAGCGTTTGGCGTTGCGGAAGATTGGCTCAACGCCGATCGCGTCGATCGTGTTGTTATCATCTCGGCGGATGACGTAACGGGCGATGACATGTGGGAATGGATTGGTGGGGGCTTCGCCGCATCAGGAGCTGCTGCAACCCACAACGTGGTCGAAGAAACAGCATTGCCATTCGACCGGAGGCGCAATGGATTGATCCTCGGCATGGGCGCAGCAGCCTTCGTTGTTGAACGCAATTCAGAAGCGGAAGAGCGTGGTGTTCAACCAATTGCAGAATTGCTCGGTGCGACCACCGCCAATTCCGCCTTCCACGGCACTCGACTTGATGTTGATCACGTTGCTGAAACGGTGGACAACTTCGTCACCTCCATGGAACAACAATGGGGCATCGACCGCCATGAAATCGCTTCTGACACCGTGTTTTTCTCCCATGAGACCTACACCCCTGCTCGGGGTGGGTCGGCGCAATCCGAAGTTCGGGCGTTGCGAGACACCTTCACACACAGCACGGACAAACTTGTCATTGCGAACACAAAAGGCTTCACTGGTCATCCAATGGCAGTTGGAATTGAAGACGCCAGCATGTTCCACGGCATGAAAACTGGAAGGATACCTCCGATTGCAAACCACAAGGAAGTCGACCCTGAGTTGGGTAACCTCAACCTCTCAAAAGGTGGCGATTATCCAAACCTCAAGTACGGCCTTCGGTTCGCTGCTGGATTTGGGTCTCAAATGGCGCTTTCACTTGTTCGCCGCTGGCCCGTTGTTGGTGAACGGATTGACGGGGCGAAATTCCTGGCATGGAACCGTCGCTTAGCGGGCAATGAAGACGTAGTCATGCGTTTGCTGGATCAGAAGTTGGTTGCTTATGTGGACGGTGAGAACAACCTTCATGGCGGCGTTCAAGGGGATCCTTGGCCCATCACAGCGCCTTTTGAAGGCAAACCCTCAGTTGTGCCAAACCCAGTCCCAACCCCCGTTCCTCCACCAGTTTCAGTCCCCGCTCCTCAGCCGAGCCTCCCTGCTCCAACACCAGCACCGGCTTCAGTACAATCACTCAGCCCGTCGGCTGTCGCTGAAGGCGATGCCGTCACCGTAGTCATCGATGTGGTTGTCAATCACACGGGCTACCCAGCTGATTTTGTTGAATTGGATCAGGACCTAGAGGGTGAGTTGGGCATTGATACGGTCAAGCAGGCCGAGATCATGGCTGATATTCGTGAACGGTTCAACCTCCCTGTGGATGAAGAATTTGTGCTCTCTGATTATCCGACCTTGAATCACATGATTGGCTACATTCAACGAATGAGCGGTGGAACCACTGCTCCCGTTCCAGCACCTGCTGCACCGACCCAACTGCCTTCTGAGGAAGCACCACAGCCAGTCGCTGAATCGCAACCTCTTGCTTCCCCAGCCCCACACCCTCCAGCCTCCCCGGTTGATGAAGAGCATTTGCGGGCCACTGTGGTCGAAGTTGTCGTGACTCACACCGGTTATCCGGCTGATTTCATTGAACTCGACCAGGACCTCGAAGGTGAATTGGGGATTGACACGGTGAAGCAAGCCGAAATTATGGCGGACATACGCGATCGATTTGGTTTACCGCTTGATGAAGATTTTGTTCTATCCGATTATCCAACCTTGAATCACATGATTGCCTACATCCATCGCATGCAAGGAGGCGAAGCACCATCGAGCCCAGCCAAGGCAGCACCGGCGCCCTCTCCACCAGCACCGGTAGCACCTGCCCCGGTAGCACCTGCCCCGAGTGAGCCAACAACCTCCAAACCGAAAGGTGTGGCAACAGACGGCACAGTTGATGACCAATTGGTTGAGATTGTCGTTAAGCACACGGGTTACCCAGCTGATTTCATTGAAATGGATCAAGACCTCGAGGGCGAATTGGGCATAGACACCGTGAAGCAAGCCGAAATTATGGGTGATGTACGAGAGGTGTTCGACCTTCCATTGGACGAAGACTTCGTCTTGTCTGATCATCCTACGCTGAACCATTTTACTGCCTACATCCTCCGCATGAAGGGCGATGCATCCACTGGTTCACCCGCCCCTCCAAGCCAAACGGAGGCACCAACCGCTCCCTCTTTGGTTTCAACGGCTACAACCGTTGAATCACGACGCTGGCAAATTGAAGTTGAAGCAGCACCGGGTCGAGATGCCCCCATGTCTTTGAAGGGAACAGCCGTTGTTACAGACGACGGTTGGGGCATCGCAGAGGTATTCTGTCAACTCCTTGAAGCGGACGGCATGGATGCGATTCGCATCGGTTTCGAGAGCAACATTCGGGACATGTCTGTCCAGCAAGAAGGCAAGAGAGTCGTCTACCGTGCAGATCCCGGTAACCCCGAACACATCGCTGCGGTGAGTCAAGCCTTGAACGGACACAACATCTCTGCCTTGATTCACATGTCGCCGCTCAAGTTGGCCAGCGCTTCGTGGGCGGAAGATGGGCATCCTTCATCTCAGATTGCTCTGGCCGCACAAGGATACTTTTCCTTGCTGCAAGGCCTCGACGCACAGCTTTCAAACCTCGATGCTGGAATTGTAGCCTCTATTACCGCCTTAGATGGACGACATGGAAACATTGGTGAGCGGTTCAATGCGGTTCAATGCGCTGCCTCCGGTGTGACGAAATCCTATGCATTTGAACAACCGCACCTCCGCTGCCGTGCCCTTGATGTTCATCCTGAACTCATTCTAGATCCTGCACAAGCAGCCGCTTTGATTCATCATGACGTGTTCAACATTGCGGGCGAGGTTGAAATTGGCCTTGACCGAGACGAACGCCGGTGGGCGCTTGTGGCATTTGCTGAAGATTTGGTTGAAGAACGTACGCCCCTGCAATCCGACGACACTTGGTTGGTTTCAGGCGGCGGATCTGGCGTCACGGCTGCATCGGTGATCGGGGTAGCAGAAATGTCATTCAATGCAGGAGCTCATTTCGCCCTTCTTGGTCGCTCTCACCTCATTGAACAAACCAAAACATGGATCACTTGGGGCGAACCAGAACTTGAGGTTGAACGGATGGCTTTGCGCGAACGTCTTGCTGCGGCAAGCGAATCAGGCAAGGTCACCATGGTTGAGTGGAACAAGGCTTGGCAAAAGTTCACTCGCAGTCGAGATGTGTATGATACCCTCAACTCAATTGAGTCCACGGGCAACTCTGCCTCATACCACCCCGTCGACGTCATGGACCGTGAAGCAATGCAAGCGGTCGGAGAAAGCCTCAATCGTCCGATTACGGGCTTGATTCACGGTGCTGGTTTAGAGGATTCGAAACTTGTTGCGGACAAGGACTACGATGTGTTCGACAAGGTGGTTCGAGTCAAGGTGGATGGTTGGCAGTGCATGCTTGCCGCATGCTTGGCCTCAGGAGCCGAAAGCCCTCGTTTCGCAGCATGCTTCACCAGCGTTGCCGGACGGTTCGGCAACGGAGGGCAAACAGACTATGCAGCAGCAAACAGTGTTCTCGATGCTGAAATGGCACGGCTCACTGCTTCTGGAACCTGCCGTGCTGTAGCCATTGGTTGGACTGGGTGGCGGGACGTTGGTATGGCGACAAGAGGCTCAATTGAAGCGGTCTTTGAAGCCGCAGGAATTGACACCCTTTCAGTGGATGAAGGCGTGAACATCTTTGTGGATGAAGCCCTTGCAGGAGGCAAGCGTCGCGTCATTGGATGTGGATCCCTAGGAGAGATGGATCATTTCGATGCCTTTAGAGAAGCCCCCCTCCGTCTGCCTGCTGAAATGGCAAGCATCATTGCCGACCCACAACGTTTTCCTTTCATCGACAAAGTGCTTGCCTGCCGAGAAGATCAATCACTGACTGTACAATCAACCTTGTCGGAAGAGGACCACCCCTTCCTGATCGACCACGCGATTGAGGGCGTTCCGTACCACCCCGGGGTTATGGCGTTGGAAATGTTCGCTGAAGTGGCGTTGTTGATGCGTCCTTCGACCTGTTTAGCTGGATTTGAATCCGTCGAATTCGGTTTGCCTGTGAAGTTGCTCAAAGGACCGATGACCGTGCGAGTCACCGCTGAGTTTGATCGGACGGAAAACGACCTCACATGGGTGAAATGCACCCTCGTGTCAGATCTTACGAATTCTAAAGGCGAGGTGTTTGGTGAACGAGAGCACCACAAGGCTTCAGTACGCCTCGTGGAAAAAGGCGACGACCTTTGGCCGTTCTTGCAAGCGGAAGTGGAAGCGCTCCCGAATCTTGGAATTCCCGCGCCTGGTGAACTTGCGGAACAACCTTCCTTCATCTATGACAGGTACTTCCACGGGCCTCGATTCCAGTCGCATGGAGGTGTTCTGCGTGGCGTCGGTGACGAATCGATGCCAGGGGCAGACGGCATTGCTTTGATGCGGCATCAATTGCCTGCAACCGACCAGTTTGCGCATGAATCAGAAGGTGAAACAGTCTTGCTTGAAGCGCTTCCCATGCTCATCGAGGCAGGGTTCCAAAATGCGGGATTGGTGGCTATGGAGAGCGAAGGTTTCTCGTCCCTCCCCGTAGGCATCGAATGGTCTTCCATGCTTCGGGTGCCAGAACGAGATGAACTGCTTCGTATGCGGAGCCTCCGAACTTCGGTTGAAGAGGCCGGTGTTACGGTGCATGATGTGGTGATTGTCGGAGAAGATGACGCACCTGTTTTGGCGCTCAAGGGTCTACGCCTCAAGGGCATGGCTCCGGTTTCGGATGAAGAAGCCTTCACGCTTGAGCGTTGATGAGGCCTAAAAATGACAATTGAACATCTCCAACCACCCGGGGATGATTTGCCAACCTGCTTGGTTTTACGCAGTCCAGTCCAAACGCATGAACCTGAACATGTGGTTTTGGCTGATGCTGATGAAGTGGCTACGTTTGTCGTTCAGAAGCGATGCGATGAGCACCTCACAGGCCGCTGGTTGTTGCAAGAAGCCCTCGCCCTGTGGGGCATTGATGCCACGCTGGTGAGCGTTGAACGTACGAAACATCGAGCTCCTTACCTCGCCTACATCGCAGGCGTTTGGAAGAACACGCCGCTGCCTTCGATCAGCCTCTGTCACAGCGGCGGGTGGGCTTATGTGGCCATTGCCGAGCCTGAATGGTGCGTTGGTTTGGACGGAGAGCCGAGCGACCGAGGCATCCAACCAAACGCCTTTTCCATGATGGCCAAAGGAGCAGAACTGGAGTTTTTACTCGCTCACCCTTCTTGCGCCATCGAAGCGTGGGTTTCCAAAGAAGCAATCCAAAAATCCCTTGGCCTAGGCATGCACCTGAACCCGAGGAAAATTGAAATTCCAATTGGAGTAGAACGGTCATACTTATCAATTGAAAAATCAAAAATTCAATTGGTAAAGTGGGCTCACAAGGAGGCCAGTATGGCCATCGCCTTTACAGCGGGGATCCGCGCTGTTCCAACCCCGGAGGATGCGCTGCTCGAAGCGACAAGGAAAGCAATGACTGAAAGCGAATGGGGCGTTGGTTGCAAGACCACCCGGGGCAATGCCTGATCATCGCCAAAACATGTAGGAATCACGGCTTGATTCCCAAGGCAATCCGAATTGGATGCCAATCTCAGTGAGGATGACGTAGTTAAACAACAAGTATGTCAGGTAGGTGACGGTCAACACCAGCAACGAGGTGTTGATTATTTTTCGACGGGATTGTTTTGCTTGGTCGAGGGTGCATATGCCCTGGTTTCTGAAGTACACGGTCAATCCAATAACAACGCTGATTGCGGCCACAACGCCCATCAGCGGACGAAACCAACCGTATCCATCGCCGCCCCAGTAGAGGGTGTCGGAAAGAGCGGCTCCAGTCGAGACGGTTGCAAGCCCTAGCATCACCAACACCACAGAGGGTAGGCAACACATCGAGGCGATCAATGTGGAGCCCGCAATGACCTTCCAGAGGGATTTGAGGGGGTTTGTTTCAACTTCCAATGGGACCTCTGACACGAGTGGAGATTAGGAGACTTGCTTTTGAAGTGATGTTTTGGACAATCATTCAAGATTCCGAACTTCCGGGGTCTGGTCAGCAATCAAGAATTCGAGCATTGCAGCCCACATCACGAATTGTATTGACTTCTGAAGTTCGGCTTCACCGCCCACTGAGGTGATCATGTTGTCCAGGGTGTCTTGAGGGGAGTGGTAAGCGCTGTAATCGTCGTCATAGGCGCCGAGGTGGAAGA
>TARA_B110000467_G_scaffold165034_1_pt1 | contig 20349 bp, 13 predicted proteins | sample TARA_B110000467 | Tara Oceans TARA_B110000467 (sample SAMEA4398341) | marine metagenome | biome: Polar Biome; feature: [MES] marine water layer (ENVO:01000295) within the mesopelagic zone...; material: water (ENVO:00002006), including particulate matter (ENVO:01000060) such... | reverse complement strand
GGCGAAACCTGTGAAGTCAAGGTTACCATCACCGACACTCGTGAAGGAAGAACACTTGATGAGTCAACCTCGTTTGCTGAATGAGAGGGCCAAACGGCCCTTGCCTTCTTATGGAAAGCGACCCTCGCCAATCCATGAGCGAAGAACCTGGCTCGGTTGACCCATTGCTGAAAGGCGATGGAACACCGTTCAAGATTGCCGTTTTGATTCCAACCATCAACAACGCCGATGAACTCGACATCGTGCTTGAGCGCCTTTCCAAGCAAACATACTCCGATTTCGAAATTGTGATTTGCGATTCAAAATCAAAGGACCATACCAAGCAGGTCTGCGAAAAGTACGGGGCTACATGGATTGAAGATCCTTCTCGAAATCGCGCTGATGCGTGCAATTTCGCTCTTCGCCAAATGGACCATGAGCTCGTGTTGTTCACCGATGACGACACCATTCCACCCCTTGACTGGGTTGAAAAATTAGTTCGGTGGTTCAAAGACGACAACGTCGGAGCGGTCGGCGGTCCAAACTTCGCCCCCGATGAAGATCCGTTCGGGGCCAAGTGCGCTGATGTCGCTTTCTGCACCCGATTCATGACGGCAGGCACCCGATACGGCGCCCAGCCAAAGGGCGAACTTGTGCCCATCACCCACAACCCTGGCGTGAATTGCGCCCACCGAATGGCCAACTTGAGGGAAGTCGATTTCTTTGAACCTGGGTGCATCGGAGCTGAGGACGTCGTGCTTGACGCCAAAATCCAACGAGCAGGACACAAGCTGTTCATCGACCCTTCAAACGTGATGCCCCACCGCCGACGCCGCCCGTTCAAGCCCTACATGAAGCAGATGCGGAATTATGGCTACACACGAATGGTCGCCAACAAGCGCTGGCCTGAAATTTCAGTCTGGTCCCACACGGCCATCGGTATGTTCCCTTGGTTGGTGGTTGCAGCACTGCTTGCTATGGTGTACGGCGCCCTCAGTGGCGGTGCAGAATCTGATCTTTGGTTCACCCTCGCCGGCGATTGGAACGCTTCCCGTGTTGCGTTCCATATCCCACTTGGAATGGTCTGTTTCTACATCGCACTGGCTTGGCTTGGTGCCGCAATCGGCACTTCACCGCACCGTTCAATTGGCACCGTATTCTTCGCACCCTTGTTCGTGTTTTTGGCGCATTGGGCCTACGGTCAAGGCGTCAACAAAGCATGGCGCGAGATACGCCGCACCGGTGGCAAAGCTGGCGAAGGCGCTCAAATTGACGACCGTATTCGAACCGCATGAGGCAGTGAGGAACCATGAGAACAGCACTGCTGCTCATCGGTTTCAACAGGGTTGATTATTTTGACCAAACGCTGACAAGCCTCGAGGCAAACCCAGAGGCCCATGACTGTGACATTCATATTTACCTCGATGGTGGGCCAAAAGCAAACCAAACAGCCCTGCAAGAACGCATTGCTTCTTCTACATTTGATGGCATCACGGTCGTCGCAAGAGAAGAAAACTGGGGCATTGGGCGGCATTTAATCGATGCACGCAGAACCCTATTCGATGAAAAAGAGTACGATCGAGTGATTCTGTTTGAGGACGATATGGTGCTCGCTCCGAGTTATGTTTCCACCGTCATGAACATCATGGATTGGGCCGCACCATACAACGACATTGGCACCGTGATGGCTTACACCATCAGCAAAGGCACCGCTGAGGAACAGGCCGGCCAGGTGAACCAAGTGATCGCTACAAACCGCCATTTCTGGGGCTACGGCATGGCCAAGCCCGTCTGGGATGACATCAAAGCAACCCTCTACGCCTTTGAAGAACGCTATTTGCAAGGAGTTTCCTACGGCGAACGGGCCCATCGTTCCATCCGCTGGCGATTTATTCGAACCATGGCTAAGAAAGGCAGCATGCCAAAAGACGGCACGCCTCTGCTTCCACCTTCTGTGCGTTCCGCCCCTTTTTCCAGCATGCCCTTCGGCTGCCCGACAAGCCAAGATGCAATCACCGCCCTGGCGTTGTGGCGTCATGGCTATGGGCGCATCACCACCCGAGTGTCCCGCGCGAGGTACGTCGGCCAAGAAGGGTTTTCCTTTTCCCCTGAAGTGTTTGAGAAAATGGGCTTTGGCGAACAAAACACACTCGATTTATCAATTCTCATTGAAGCACCAACCTCTTTTTCCTTAGCGATCAACGACCAAAATGGTCTGCTCCTCAAGCCACCAAGGTATGAATGAAAGGCTCGCCGTTGGTGAAATTCACCCTCAAGAACCAAACAATCCCCAATTCAACAGAGGGAACACCTTTGTTGATGGTGACGACGGATGGCCATGGTGCGTCGAACGTTCGCTGACCGGCTCGCTGATTTGGATCAACCTGATTCACGAACCGATGAAGAAGAAATTTGGGCTGTTGTTCGCACAGCGCTAACAATCAGCCGAATCTTAGTGTTTGTAGGTATCATTCTCGTTTCCGAGATGTTGGAAGAGTTCTTTTTCGGAGGGTTAAGCGTTGCAATCTGGTCGCTCATCATCGGCATACCGCTGTTTTTTGCCATTTCTGTAGCGATTATTCTCGGCGATTCTTGGTTTAAACAACCTGAAGAAGAACCGACAACGGTGGTGCGCCCGATTCAACAGCGAGTTTAGTCCTCTGCATCGCTCAAACCAGCCATATCGCCCGTTTGAATGGTCCACTGGCTTGCGTAAACGCCACCTGCCGCAACCAATGAATCGTGAGTTCCACGTTCAACAACCGCGCCATCAACCATGGACAAGATTTCCTTGGCGTTTCGAATCGTCGATAGGCGGTGTGCGACCGCTATTGTGGCTCGATCGGAACCTGATGCGATGAGGTTTTCTTGGATCCTGCGTTCAGTCTCAGCATCCAAAGCGCTCGAAGCCTCATCGAGAATGAGCAGGCTTGGTTGCTTCAAAAGAGCCCGTGCAAGCGACACTCGCGCCCGTTGACCCCCGCTGAGTTTAGCGCCACGGTCGCCGACCATGGTGTCGAGTTTATCTTCCAAATCTTGAATGAAGTCCCAGGCGCCTGCCAGTTTCAAGGCGATTTGAAGTTCCTCTTCAGTGGCTTCTTGATTGTACTTGACGTTGTCACGAACTGTCCCGTAAAACAGGAACGGTTCTTGAGAAACAAATCCAATTTTGTCACGCACAGAGTCAAGGGTGTAGTCGTTGATGCTCTTGCCATTGATCAGCACATCCCCGCTGTCAGGCACGTAATACCTCATCAACAACTTGAGAATGGTGGTTTTCCCAGCCCCAGTGTGGCCCATTACGCCGAGGAAATCGCCGCCATTTGCAGTGAAAGAAATACCACTGAGTACCTTAATGGTGGTGTTTGGATAGGTGAAGTGCACGTTTCGGAATTCAACAGAAGTGATGCCTTCTTCGAGTTCGACTGCGTCCGGGTCGTCGGTGATGGTTGGTTCCAAATCAATCGCTGCGAACACCCTGCGTGCGGCAGCTTCCCCGCGTTGCAGTTGGTTGATGAGAATACCGAAGATGAACATCGGCATTGTCATTCGAGTGCTGATCAATAAGAAGGTCACGAGTTGACCGGTTGAGATTTCACCTTCGCTCGCCAGCCAGCCACCTGCGGTCACAAGAAGCCCAAACGCAACACCGGCAATAACGTAAATCATTGGCAAAAACCTGTTGCGGTCTCGGCTTGCACCTATCGCTTGGTCCCGATATGAACCCGATTCTCGGCTGACTCGACGAGCCTCCCAAGATTGTGCGTTGTAGGCTTGAACGACGGATATACCGCTGATGAGGTTCTCGAGCACGGCGTGGATGTCACCTGTGGATTCTCGTTGCTTGCGGTACTTTCGCTGAACGCGGGTTGAAAACCAGTAGACGCAGGGGATGATAAACAAAATTGGACCAAACAGCACACCAGCTAACTTCCATGACATCGATGCCAAGATGACAAACGCCGTCAAGAAGGTGAAAACGATTCGAATGATCGAAGTTGAGGAATCTGAAACAACGTCTTCCAATTGATTGACGTCGCTTGAGAGCACAGACATAATTTGGCCAGTTTGACGCATGTCGTAATACGAGGCTTCCATGGCAATGAGTGAGCGGGTTGCATCCATGCGAAGGTCGTGCTGGATGTTGTAACCAAGCGTTTGCCAGGAATACTCGGAGATACCTTGAAACACGGCGAGCAGAGCAAAACCAAGGAAAATCAAGAACCCGTAACCAACAGCTGGATCGTTGTTAATTGCGGTGACTGCGGATTGTACAATACCCGGTCCGACCATCATGTCGGATGTGAAATAATCCACGGCCCAGCCAATGGCTACAAAGGGGACGAGGTCGACGACGCGTGCGCAGGCATTGCCTAGAAAACCTGCGATTAAACGGCGAGGGTATCGTTTTGCGTAGGGAATAACCCGCCACACTTGGCGGCCGAGCACCTGATGGCCCTCGTTGATATCCTCGGGAGCCATTGAGTCGGCCGTGCCGTTTCCCCCTCTTGCCATAACGCCCCCGCAGTTCGCACGGCATTTGAACCCTCGCGACCTTTCATGCTCAGAGGAAGTCCATCCAATCATTCATGTGGGAGCCGCCCTCAGTGCGGCTTATGCCGCAGAACCACAGCCGTCATGCCCTCTTGTTTTCAGCCCTCATGTTGATTCAAGTTCTCGCCCCCGTCACCTTCGCCAGCCCCACCTCCACACCGGGCATCAGCATCGAAACAGATGTCGATTTGGAACTTTTGAACACCGTCGGGCTTTCACCAAGCGGTGAACTCGAAAATGGCTGGTTTAATCCAGAGGATGGCGCTGGGGAGATCAACCTCCTGTTCCGGGACATGGGTGTTGTAGCACTCGAGGATTGGACCGACTGGACGGGGCAAAGTTCCAAACTGAATGGTTGGTATGTCCTCACGCATGAATATCCGGTCCCTTCAGAGTGGTTTAATGAACTCGAAGATGCAGGTGTTGATTGCTTTTCGTTCCTGCCTCCAAATGGATTCCATTGTGAACTCCAAGGTCACAGCGTTGAAAACCTCGAAACTCTAGAAGTCAAAGGGCTGGTTCAATTGGATGGCGTTGACAAAGTTCGTGAAGATCTTGTTCGTGGAATTACTGGACTTGAAATGAACGCTGAGAACCTCTTTGTCCGCAACGGCGTCGGATCTGCGAATTTGATTTTAACTGGTACCGAACTCCCTGAAGGCATCTTTGCCCGGGATGACATCGTACTGGAATACCACAACGAGCGATATGCAACTGCAATCATCAAGCCAACTGCAATTGCGTGGCTTGCGGCTCAAGACGAAATCGAGTGGATTGAAGAACGACCATGGCACACCCTCCACAACGATGTCGCAGACTCAGTGATGCGCGCCGACCAGGTATGGGACTCAACCATCATGTCTGGTATCGATTCGAGTTGGACCGGTTTAGATGGCACTGGGATCACCGTAACTGTGTCAGATACCGGCCTCGATAACGGCGTCAACAACAGCAATATGCATCCTGATTTGCGAGACCATATTGTCGATATTGTCTCGTTTCCGATGTCTTCTGGATTCGCATCTTCATGTGGGGCAGCGAGCACTGATGACGGGGCCGAAGACCTTGACAGCGGTCACGGAACACACGTTTCTGGCTCGGTGCTTGGCGATGGCACCAATACTGGTGGAGCCATTCGAGGTGCAGCACCTAAAGCCCACCTCTACATGCAAGCTACCGAGCAATACTGTGACAACTCCAACGCTTACTACCTCACCGGAATTCCTTCTGATTACACCATGATGTTCGAACCTGCGTACGATAACGGCAGCAGGGTGCATACGAACTCGTGGGGATCAAGCGTGGCGGGAGCGTACACTTCCGGATCAATGCAAGCGGATTCAAGTGCACGAACGTTCCAGAACATGACGATTCTTTTCTCCGCAGGAAACAGCGGAGTCGATTCAAACAGCGATGGAGAAATCGACGACGATTCTCTTGGATCTCCGTCCACTGGAAAAAACGTCGTTACTGTTGCAGCAGGTGAAAACGACAGGCCTTCAATATCCTCGACATGGGGCGGTATGTTCGGTTACCCTGCAGCACCGATCAGCACTGACAGAGCCTCGAACACCTCTGAAGGTCTTGCTGCCTTTTCGAGCCGTGGCCCAACCGACGATGGACGGATGAAACCTGACATCACAGCGCCTGGCAGTTTTATTCTCTCAACAAAATCCCGTTCGACATCCCAAACTGGTTGGGGAGCGTACTCTGGAAATTCCAATTACACCTTCATGGGCGGGACAAGCATGTCGTGCCCACTGACAGCAGGTGCTGCAGCCTTGCTCACTCAACACCTTATCGACAACGAAGGGCATTCAAATCCCAATTCTTCTTTGGTGAAGGCCATCTTTACAGCCTCAGCTCGGGACATGCAAGGCCAGTACTCATCTGCAACAAATGGGGCCGGTGAGCCTGCCCCGAACATTCACGAAGGCTGGGGTTTGGTTGACCTCCGCAGTGCGGTTAATTCCACATGGATTGATGGTGACTCCGTTCAAACCTCCGAAGAACGCGGATGGAGTTTCATCGTTCCTGTTGCATCCCCTGACTTACGCGTCGCTCTGTCTTGGACAGACCCCGCAAGCACACCCGCTGCAGGAACAAACCTCGTCAATGATTTGGATTTGGCTGTCAAGGACCCTTCGGGAACTTGGTTCAATCTTTCCAATAACCTCGATAACTTGCGCGGCTTGGATTTTGCATCCCCAGCGCAAGGTAGCTGGGAAGTGCATGTTTTGGGAACGAGTGTCCCAACAGGCCCGCAGCATTTTGCTCTTGCTTTGAACATCGACACGGCCCTCGTGAATTTGACAGAAGATATGGACTTCGATGGAATCGAAGACGATTTTGATGACTGCAAGACTGTGCCCGGAACCTCGACCCAAGACAGGTCCGGATGTCCTGATACAGACGGTGATGGCTATTCAGATCCAAACGCAACTTGGACGGTTGCAAACGGAGCGGATGCATTCATCAGCGAAGTAACACAATGGGCAGACACCGACCTTGACACCTATGGAGACAACCCGTCTGGCGTCACTCCAGACAGTTGTATATCGGTAGCTGGCACATCGACCGCTGATCGATTTGGATGCTCAGATGGAGACAGCGATGGATACTCCGACGCTGACGTGCTCTGGACGGTAAGTCAAGGTGCTGACGGTTGCCCCAGCGTAGCAGGAACCTCGAGTCAAGACCGCGGTGGTTGTCTTGATGACGATGGTGATGGCTACAGCGACCCCGACCCAACTGGGACCAACGGCCCCGTATGGTGGGTTTCGGATGGCGCTGATGCATTTATTGGCGACGCCACCCAATGGGTGGACACTGACGGAGACAGCTACGGAGACAATCCACCGCCAGCGACTTTGCCTGATGGTTGCCCCGCAGTGGCCGGCACGTCTTCCCATGACCGGCTTGGATGCACCGATACTGATGGGGATGGATATTCCGACCCAGATCTTGCATGGACTGCTGCTGCCAACGGAGCGGATGCCTTCCTCAACGATGCCACCCAATGGGTCGACGGTGACGGCGATGGCTATGGTGACAATGCGACTGGTAACAATGCAGACGATTGCCCGTTGGTCAGCGGTAATTCTACCGCAAATGGACAACTTGGCTGTGCCGATACAGATGGCGACGGCTATGCGGATGCAACTGCACTCTACACGGTCAGCGATGGCGCTGACGCCTTCCGATATGATTGGACGCAGTGGCGGGATTCTGACAACGACGGCTATGGCGACAACGCCACAGGAAACCAATCTGACAAATGCCCCATTGTAGCAGGCACCTCCTCACGCGACCGATTCGGTTGTCTTGACACCGACAGTGACGGCTCTTCTGATGAAGATTTGAACGGAACAAATGGGCCAGTATGGAGCGTTTCAGACGGCGCTGACGTTTGGCCTTTCGATCCAACCCAGTGGGTCGATTCGGATGGAGATACATACGGTGACAACCCCGCCGGTACTGCGCCGGATTCATGCCCCACTGTTGCTGGCAATTCCAGCGCCGATCGATACGGTTGCCTTGACACCGATGGCGACACCTACTCTAACCCGGATGCGGCACCCGGTGGGTGGGACACTGGCGACGGCGCGGATGCATTCCCTAGCGATACCCTCCGGTGGTCTGATTTTGACAGCGATGGCTTTGCAGACCAAATGGATGACGCTTGCCCTCTCTTCTTCGGCAATTCGAGCGTTGACCGAAACGGTTGCCCAGACACAGATGGAGACGGTATTTCGGATACTGACGCAAATTGGACCACTGCAAATGGTTCTGATGCGTTCAAGACTGACCCGACACAATCCACTGATCAAGACGGCGACGGCTACGGCGACAACGCAACGGGTAATTTGCCAGACGCATGCCCCACTGTCACCGGTACTTCTTGGCACAACAACACGCTCGGTTGCCTCGATTCAGATTCTGACGGCTGGGCCAATCACCAAGACACTCACCCGGAGGACATCACACAGTGGTCCGATATAGACGGTGATGGCTACGGTGACAACCTCGCTGGTAGCACACCAGATGCATGCAAGGCAACTGCCGGAAATTCCACGCAAGGCAACCGATATGGTTGCCTCGACAGCGATGGCGATGGCTGGGATGATGAAATCGATGCCTTACCTAACCTCACCAGTCAATGGCAAGATCAAGATGGAGATGGTTACGGTGACAACGCAACGGGCCCACAACCTGACGCTTGCCCAGGCATTGCTGGCAATTCTACATTCGACCGCTTTGGTTGCCCCGATGACGATGGCGACGGCATGTCGAACATGAGCGATGCCTTTCCAAATGACCCGAATCGAACACAGGATTCTGATGGCGATGGCTTCGACGACCTTGAGGACAACTGCACGCTTGTGGCAGGCAACTCCACTCAAGATCGAACCGGTTGCAGGGATACAGATGGCGACGGGTATTCAGACCCGACCATCGCATCCGGTAGCGAAGTGAATTGGAACGCAAGCAATGGTGCAGATGCACTGCCTCTTGAACCGTCGCAATGGGCGGATCAAGACGGTGATGGCTACGGCGACAACATGACTGGTTTGCTTCCCGATGCATGCCCCACCGAATACGGCCGATCCAACCTCGATGTCTATGGCTGTCCTGACGATGACAACGATGGCTCTTCTCAAGAAAACGACTCGTTCCCAGATGACCCCACTCAGTGGCAAGACATGGATGGAGACAACTATGGTGACAACCCCAACGGAACCAACCCAGATGCTTGTGTGAGCGTCATTGGAACCTCATTCATCGACCGCTTCGGATGCCCTGATGAAGATGGTGACGGTGCAAGCGACGAGAACGATCTTTGGCTCGGTGACGCGACACAGTGGTTTGATTCAGACGGTGACGGATTCGGAGACAACCCCGATGGAACTGCGAGCGATGATTGCCCGACGGTTTACGGAACCTCGCAATTCGGAACAAGCCAAGGGTGCCCAGACGCTGACAACGATGGCTATGGAGACGGCGGTGATGCATTCCCTAACCAACCAAGCCAATGGAGCGACCAAGATGGCGACGGCTGGGGCGACAACGAAACGGCGGGAGCGTACAAGCCAGACCACTGGCCAAACGATCCTTCTCGAAACGCTGGTGAAGCTGAAATGACCTGCACCCCAATCGATCGCATCGATATTGTAGCGGGAGGATGGTTTGATTTCCAATGCACCATTACAACGGAATTGGAAACCTTGACCGTTCGAGTCGAATGGCAACCAATGTCAGCGGTCACAGCGAGTTCCCAAACTCAAATTGTATCGTTCACCCCGACCAGCGGCGGTTCTCAAACCATAACATTTGATGGAACCGCCCGCTTTGCAGGCACTCACCAACTCGTGCTTGTGGCAAAAGAAATCGGTTCTGATGTCGGCATGGACACCGTTTCAATCCAATTGGAGGCTTTTGATTCACGAATCATCAACGACGATACAAATCAGGCCGAGAGCAGCATTTTATCGACCATGGCAGAAAACGCAATCGTTCAAGCCATGCTTGGTGGAATCGTCTTGTTCTTCTTGATGGGTATGTTGGTCATCCGTGGCAAAGCAAACAACCAGAAAGCTGCAGAAGAACGCCTTGAGCGCGCCAGAGATTTGGTGAGCCAGCGTTTGGAACGGGCAGAACAATACAACAACCGTCCCCGTCAACGAGGCCCTCCACGTACTGGAAGGGTGCCACCTCCACCTCCGGGAATGAAGTGAGCGCTGAACTGGCAAGACCGATTCCCTCAATAGTGAGGGGTCCCTCGGCTGGTTTACCACATCGTGCGGATATGGTGAAGTGGTATCATAGGAGGTTTCCAACCTTTTGTCGTGGGTTCAACTCCCGCTATCCGCACCTCCAATTCCAACGCTTTTGAGACGCTCATCAGAGCAGATTTCACGCCAAGCACTGGAGAAGCCTCATCAATCTCTGTCCACTGCAAGAAGCGTGTGGACTGAGGAACACCGCGATTGGAAGGGGCAAAGTTTTGCCTCCCTCAAACAAGGCAGTGCTTTTCCTGTTGATTTCATGTGGGGGGTTGCTACCGCTTCGCATCAAATCGAAGGAGGGAATTCAAACAACTGGTCTCAATTTGAACCAAGTTCAAAGAGCCAACAATTGAGCGGCGAGGCTTGCAATCATTGGGAACGCAGAAGCGAAGATGTCGAGTTGATCACCAATCTTGGCGTGTCTCATTACCGCTTTTCCATCGAATGGTCCCGTTTGGTACCAAGCCCTGGTGAATGGGACGATGAGGCTGCTCGTTGGTATTCGGATCTCGTCGATGAATTGCTGGCCAAAGGGGTGCAACCGATGGTCACGCTTCATCACTTCACCAACCCAATTTGGTGGGAAGAACGAGGCGGCTTTGAACGTCAAGAAAACATCCACCACTGGGTTGATTTTTGCACACAAATGTTTGGTTTGTTGAGCGATCGGGTCGAATGGTGGTGCACCATCAATGAACCAGCGGTCTACACAACCATGGGTTATGTGTTAGGGGAATTCCCCCCCGGTGCTCGTTCCTTCAAACGAGCCCGAACCGTTGCGCTCAACATGATGCGCGCTCATGCTCAATGCTACCGCGCTCTCAAAGCGATGAACAACGGCGCAAGGTGCAAAGTCGGTTTGGTCAAGAACATCAATCTGTTTGATCCATACCGGCGTTGGAACCCAGTTCATTGGGCTCAAGCAAGCCTGCTTGATCGCATGTTCAACAGGTGTTGGATCAAGGGCGTAAAAACAGGACGATTCAGACCACCCTCGGGGTTACGTTCTCATTTCATCGAGGGCCTCAAGGGCAGCAGTGATTTCATTGGGGTCAATTATTACACCCACCTTTTGGCGACACCCTTCATGCCAACAAAGGTCGAAATCGATCCGTTGATTCGCCCATGGGAGGCGCGCACCGACTTCCGCTACCCGATGTATGCTGTTGGCCTTCGGCGAGCTTTTGAGATGGTGAAGGGCCTTGACCTCCCAATCATTGTCACTGAAAATGGCGTTGCAGATGATGACGATGACATGCGACCTGAGCACATTCGCCGTCACTTGCAAATTACTGCTGAAGCCATTGCCGATGGCCTTGATGTTCGAGGGTTTTACCACTGGAGCCTGATGGACAACTTTGAGTGGGCCGAGGGGTACGACCAACGCTTTGGGTTGTACCACGTGAATTTTGCAACTCAGCAACGCACTCTGAAGGACAGCGGCAAGGAATATCAAGCCATTGTCAAAGCACATCGCACCCCGCAGGTGGTGATCATGGCGGGCGGCCTAGGAACGCGCCTTGGCAAGATGACGAAAGACGTGCCAAAATCGCTGATTGAAGTCAGCGGAAAACCAATCTTGACCCATATTCTAAACTGGGCTCAAAAGCAAGGATGTCACAATGCTTTGGTGCTCACGGGTCACCTTGGGGAAGCGTTTGAAGGGTTCACTCACCAAGGTATGTCGGTGCATTTCCACAAGGAGGCTTCACCCCTCGGAACGGGGGGAGCGTTGTGGAATGCCCGGGATCTGTTGGAGGAGCGTTTCATCTTGTTGTGGGGCGATGACCTTCATCCAATCGAATACAAACCGCTGCTTGAACGGCATGCTGAAAGCGATGCTCCGTTGACCATGACCGTCACTCAACATCATGATTCCATGAACCTCCATCATGAAAATGGCTTGCTTCAAACCTACAATAAAGACGAAGCATCCTCTCAATTCAATGGCTATGAAGCAGGCACGAGCGTTGTAGAAAAATCAGTGGTGCTCAAGAATCGGGTGGATGGTGTTTGGAGTTGGGAACAAACGATTTATCCAGCGTTGAGTGGGAAGATCGCTGTCTACCTCGACGACACACCGTTTTGGGATATGGGGACGCCTGAACGGCTTGCCTTACTCGAAGAGTTCCTCGAGAAAACCGCCCTTTGAGGCTTCAACAACTTCGGTTTCGGGCAAGACGCCCTCGTGTTCCACGAGAACGAGGATCATGCCTCCGAAGCCGCCGCCCATCATCCGTGCACCGAGCACGCCAGGTGTTGATTGCAATTCATCCACAAGCCGATCAACCTTAGGATGACTGACGCCTATGGATTTCAGAGAAGCATGCGAAGCGTTGAGCAAACGACCCAAGCTGTATGGGTCCGCTTTCAGGGCTTCCAAAACACGTTGATTTTCGCCGTCGGCATGTTGACTCAGAGCGGGCTTTTCCTTTGAAGCACCGAAGGGCGTGGAAGCAAGGGTACGGCGAACCTTGGAATCCACCAACTTGAAGCACCAATCTTCGGGAATCAAAAAAGGAGATACTGCCATCGTGGAGAAGTTGATGAACGTAGCATGGCCCTCAACCGCATGCATCATGGCGATTTGATCCAAGAGGCCACACGGTGTGCCTAACACTTCGTGCTCGATGCGTTGGGCTTCCTTGCACGCTTGCATGAGTTCGATGTCCCCCTGCGAGCACAGCACCACAGCAAGGCATAACGCAGCAGAAGAGGACAATCCTGCACCAATTGGAATGCTGCTTTCAACGGCAAGATGAGCGGGCCAACCACCCGCTGCTTGCCACAAGGCAACGATTGTTTCATCGCCTTGGATTGATTCAGCGGAGGTCGCCGTTAACGTCAACCGCTGTTTGGATGCGAATGGAAGTGCAAGCCCGCCAAGGTAATCGGTGTGTTCTCCGATGATGTTGATGCGAGCGGGGATCGAAGCGCGTCGCTGCATGAGGTTCACGCTCGCTGAAGTTCAGTGGGCCTGATTCAACCGTTGGTGATGAGGTGATACATGGTTCGCACGTGGACCCCAGTGGCGCCATTTCCGACCATGGTGTTGGTCTTGGCACCCCAGTACGTTCCAGCGATGTCCATGTGAGCCCAAGGGATCGTTTCGCCATCTTTCTCGTAGTTTCGGTTTGGAACGAACTGCTTCAAGAAAGCAGCAGCGGTGTTCGCACCGCCGTATCGGCCGGCGCCCAAGTTTCGGGTGTCGGCAATCTTTGAATCCGTCATTTCCTTCTCAAAGGCAGGCAAGAGGGGCATGGGCCAAGCGAGTTCATCAACGGCGTTTCCGGCTTCATGGATGCGGGTGCGGAAGTCATCGTCGTTCGACCAAAGACCGGTTGCTTCGTGGCCGAGCGCCACTACACATGCACCAGTGAGGGTTGCGAAATCAATGATGTATTCTGGATCGTATTCTCCAGCCTTCCAGAGTCCATCTGAAAGAACCAAGCGGCCTTCTGCATCGGTGTTCAAGACCTCAATGGTCTTTCCAGAAAGGGTTGTGATGACGTCACCTGGACGTTGTGCATTTGCGGCTGGCATGTTTTCTGCCATGCAGGTGATGGCGGTGACTTTGCCTCCAAAGCCAGTTGCTGCCAAGGCTTCCATGGTTCCAAAGACGGTTGCAGAACCACCCATGTCGTACTTCATTTCGTCCATGTTGTTTCCGGGCTTGAGTGAGATTCCACCTGTGTCAAAGGTGATTCCTTTTCCAACGAGCATTGGCCCACGGCCTTTTTGATCTGCGTTCATTTCGAAGATAACCATGCATGGTTTCCTCGAGGAACCCATTCCAACAGCAACCAAACCACCCATTCCGGCCTTGATGGCCTGATCGTAATTGATGATGGTCACGGTGACATTGTCGTAGTCTTTTGCCCATTCCCATGCTTGGTCGGCAAATGCTTCTGGGTACATGTCATTAGGTGGCATGTTGCCCAAATCTCGAGAGAGGTGGACGCCTGAGGTGACACCTTCGAGGGTTTCGATGAGGGTCCCAAGTTCAGTTTCTTGACCTGCATCACAGGTGACTCGAACATCGAGGTCGTCTTCTTTTTCTTCATCTTCAGCCTTGTAGCGGTCAAAGGAATAATCGCGCAGCATCATCCCCTCTGCGAAGGCGGCCATGCAATCGATGGAAGCACCGGAGAATCGAACGGTCAAGTCAGTGCCGTGAGATTTCTTTCGTTGAGCGATGACTGCAGCCCCGGCCTTACGGAAGGCGTGAGCGTCTGCATCGTCTTGCTTGCCCAATCCAATGAGCATGGCTTTTCCGCCATCAGTGCCCATAAGTGACATTGTGGATTTTGCCTTTCCTTTGAAATCACCATCGTTCAGGACCATGTTCATTTGACTTTTGAGGGCGGTGTGCAAGCCTTCTGCGTGAGCGTCTGGGACTGACTCTGTTCCTTCAAACAGGGGCATGATTAGAGTTCCGTTGATGTTGTGTCCTGAGCTAACGCTGATCTTCATGGGTTCACCTAATTGTCCGTAGGGCTCAAAGCACTTCAATACTCGTGCGGCTCAATCACGGCAGAACGAGCGAGTCAAGCCTCTTTCTGGGTGTTTTCTCGTTCGTTGGCCACGGCTGCAACGGCAATAAAGCAAGCCACAATGGTCAACGGGTTGAAAATCCCATAGCCGATGAGGAAAGAAGCATCTTCATCTTCCGACATTTCGACCTCAACCCCTTCAACAACCTCGTTCACCCAGCGAGCAGATTCAACAACCCGCACTTGATAATTGAGAGAGAAGGATCCTCCATCGGTGAGTTCGAGACCGTTTGTATCGAGCGTGAGGGTCGTTGAGTTTGTTGCATTGACGCCAAAGTTGGAGGAATTCCACACCATCATCCCACTTGCATCGTGGTACTGAAGCGTGGCGTTTGCTGTGGATGTGCGTGCGGGATTATCGACGGTGAGGTCCAAGCCGTTGGCGTTCATTTGCATGCTCCTGACATCAAGTCGGGCGCGCCAACTCCAAACGTTATCAATCAGGTAACGCATGACCTCGAGCTCTTCACCCAAGCGGTCGGAGAGGGCTTCAACTGTGCCGAGTAAAAATTGTTCATCGTCGGTTTCGAAGGTGAACGTTGGGTAGCCCATGATGCCGTATCCATAATCTCGGCTGGTGCCTGAATTCGGGTAGAGCCCCTGGTTGGCGTTGCGAATAGGAATATCAGAAATGTTTGCGTTCACGTCGTCTCGGATGAAATGGTACAGTTCCCAATCAATGGGCTGGTCTGGAATGTAGCCCCAAGGATGCAACATGATCCAAACGCCGGTGTGCATGGTGACGTAGAGGTCTGCATGAGGTACGACTTCGTTCATGTAAGCTGCATTTGCTGCTGTCTCTGCCTCGCTGAACGGGCCGGAACCGGGCTGGGTCTCATCTTGTTCGTTCCAGTGGTGATCGTAATTTCGATTGAGGTCAACTTGGTTGATGTTCCAACGCGTGTCGAGGTCGTTGCCATCAGCGTTGAGCATGATGAGCACGTGAAGTTCAGTGTTTGTGAGCACTTCAACGGCTTCTTGTTCGCCTGCCGCCCATCCTTCGATGTAGAATTCAGCGGTCAAAAAGGCGAGTTCTGTACCAAGATGTTCGTTGCCGTGATGTCCACCGTCGATGTAAACCACTTCTTTTGCTGTGCCGTCTGGTTTGGTGTCGTTGCTCCAATCAGAGATTCGGACAACCCAGAGGTTCTTGCCGAGCTCGGTTTGCCCTGCAATGGTCAAATCTACGATGTCGGGATGGTCATCAGCCCAGGCGTTGACGTCAGCGGTGAGGGTGGCGTAGGTATGGTACCAATGCTCTTGCACGATGTCAGGTTGTTGAGCGGTTGCTGCGGGCGCAACAGAAGCGAGCACGAACAATCCAAGCAAGAGCGCTGCCTTTCCTCGCATGGTCTTCCCTCGTCGCTGCGAATCAAAAACACTTGGATGCTTCACCAATCTGAGGTGAAGGCGTTTGGATTGACCACTTTTTCAGATTCACGGGTCCAAATGGTCCCGATTGGGCTGAGGGCATTGCTGCCGCCATATATGTCGGCAAAGGGATCGATGTCTTCGGGTTCGAGGTTGCGTTGCATGTAGGCCTCGACTCGCTCTCGCAAGTCGGGCTTGAACTTCCAATAGTGAATCCTCCATTCTCGTCCGTCCCAGAGGGTGGTTTCCTCTGATTCGGTGGTCAACAAATCGTAGTCTTGGAACATGTAGAACAAGTTTCGATCGGTTGGCTCGAGCGCATTGTCGATGATTCGGTTGTAGAACCCGAAGAAGCCGAGTGCGTGTTCTGCCATGCCTTGGGCGACTTCTGCATCCATATCCAAATCGATGTGCTGTTGGATGGCCTTCGTGAGTTCTGCAAGTGTCATTGTCATTGTCATCACCTCGCCGAGGGGAAGCAGCGCAGGCGCGCAACTTCCTTCACAGGCACTCTATATTATTGTCATCCGACCCATATAGACCCATCGGCGAAATTCCATGAAATCGGCCCTAAGCCGTCGAATTCCTCCCACCAAGTCGTCGTTTTAACCATGTTAAGTGCGCCCGAGAAACAACCGTCTGGTTCCTTCAGCGGAGGAGTTACACCGCCAGTTCGTATAAACATCGCTCAACAACAGACTCAAGAATACGACCCATGAGCCCATGTTGTGAGCGACTCTTACGTTGAGGGCAATTTTCTGGGCCTCCCTGAATCTGGGGATGGCGTTGATGTTGTGGTGCTCCCGCTGCCCTACGAACTGACCACCTCATACGGCCATGGCACGGCCGATGGCCCTGCAGCATGCATCTTAGCAAGCGCTCAAGTGGAACTGTTTGACAGCGATTTATACGAGGATTTGCCTGCCGGTGCTTCCATATTCACGGCCCCTGCCTGGCAAGGTGAAGGCCCTCATTTGAAAGCCCAACTCGACGAACTTGGAACGTACTTATCCCCTTGGTGTGGCGGTGATGTGTTTCCGTTGGCGCTCGGCGGGGAGCACGGGATTTTACCTCCCTTTATGTGGGCGCTGAAGCAACATCCAGCGATTGCAGGGGATTTAGGCGCCTTGACCGTCGTACAAATTGATGCACATGCAGACTTGCGGGCGGAACTTGACGGTGAACCCTTTTCTCATGCTTGCGCTGCTGCACGAAGCCTCGACATGGGCATTGGGCGACTGTTGCAGGTTGGCATTCGAGCCTACAGCAAGCAGGAAGCAGAATGGATCGCAAACGATGATCGCATCACGACGTTCTTCGCCCGTGACACACAATCGCCATCGAAAGGCGCTGAGGCATGGAAAGCCTGGTTGGATGAACTGTCCAACCTCTCAGGCCCCGTGCATCTGACCATCGACATCGATGGTTTGGATGGGAGTTTGGTTCCTGCCACAGGAACGCCTGTACCGGGCGGTCTGTCGTTTTGGCAAGCCATTGAGACGATTCAAGCGGTGTTCGCAGCCCCAAACGCCACCGTGATCAGCGCTGATGTCAACGAAATCGCAACTCACGAACATTCGCCTATTACCGAATTCACTGCAGCCATGCTTGCAACAAAAGTGATTGCAAGCCATTTGAAATCCAAGCATGAAGGGCGATTTCACCAGGAATCACGATCAAAGGAAACGGAACGAAGCGGTCTTGCGTGCACCTACTTCACGCAGCAACACGGTGCATCCAGTCAATAATTTCAACACCAAACAGCGATGCGGCAACAATTGAGGGGAGTCAATGAACAAAGAGCAAGCGCATGGCAAACATATTTTCCTTGACTTTACCGGTTATGAACCGCAAGTCGAGAACGATGGCGAATGGATGCTGGATGTCCTCGAACAAGCTGTTGAACAAAGCGATGCCCGAAACGTCCATGCGCACGCCGCCCAGTTTGACGGTTCAGTCTCGCCCGTCGGCTTTGCTGCCGTGGTCTTGCTCGATGAAAGTCACGTTTCTGCCCATTGTTACTCGGAGAAAGGCTGGCTAGCGATTGACTGCTTTACCTGTGGAAACAGCGACCCTGCGGTGATTGCTGACTTCATACAGAGCCATCTCGAGGCGACAATGCCCCACCTGACCCTCAAGCGGCGTACGGTCCAGAATCGATTCTTTCATGATGGGGCCTGACCATGACCATCAGAGCTTTCGTCGATGAACATTATCGCCATTTCAACGCTGGCGCCCTTGCCTCAACAGCCCGGTCATTGACCGAATTTATTGAAAACGGAGGCCGACTCTTTGTCACCCTTGCTGGCGCTATGAGCACTGCGGAACTGGGGCGCAGTTTAGCGCCAATGATCCGTGCCGGCCACATTGCAGGAATCTCGTGCACCGGCGCAAACCTCGAGGAAGATGTGTTCAATCTTGTTGCTCATGAGTCCTATGAAAAAATTGATGACTGGCGGAACCTGACAGCAAAAGACGATGCGGCGTTGCTTCAACGCGGCATGAACCGAGTCACTGACACCTGCATACCCGAAGACAAAGCGTTTCGTAAAATCGAACAACACATGCTTGAGCGATGGCAGAAGGCGAGCGTTGCAAAACAAGCGCACCTTCCTCATGCTTACTTCTATGACATGTTGCAGTCGGGTGTTCTTGATTCCGAATTTGAAGCAAATTCAGAAGATTCATGGCTGCTTGCTGCAGCGAAAGCCAACCTGCCAATGTTTGTTCCTGGGTGGGAAGATTCCACCATGGGCAACATCTTCGCAGCGCGCTCGATTGAAGGGCTCATCGAGGAAGCATGCCTCAAAGGCGGAATTGCCTACATGACGGAATTGGCCCAATGGTATCAATCAGCAACCACCCCGATGGCGTTTTTACAAATCGGTGGAGGTATTGCCGGTGATTTCCCGATATGCGTTGTGCCCATGCTGAACCAAGACCTCAAGCGAAATGTTCCCCTTTGGTCGTGGTTTGGCCAAATCAGTGAATCATCCCCCTCCTACGGCGGCTATTCCGGAGCGCCCCCGAATGAGAAAATCACATGGGGAAAGATTTCACCTGACACACCCAAGTTTGTCATCGAAAGCGATGCAAGCATTGTGGCGCCGTTGTTGTTTGGCTATGTTTTAGATCAATGACGCAAAGCGCACAACACCACAAGTGTTGAAAGGGAGTGCGCTCTAAGTTTTTCTCATGAACAGCGGACCACGCCTTCGTGCATCCATGCTTTGCTTGATGCTGCTGTTGCCACTTGTGGCAAGCGCACAGGCCGATGGCCAACCCGTTGCTCCAAGCATCACCACTTCTTGGACAGACGATGGCAATGGCGGGGTGAACCACGCTTACACCCTGACCTTTTCCGATGAGGATGCGTACGAAATTAATGTTGAACTCAATCATGTGCGCAACGAAGTACCCTTGGAGAATGAGGGATTCATTGCGTGGAGCATCAACGATGATCGCCGCACTGCTGAAGTCACGTTCAACACCTCCATACAATGGGCTGATGAACTTGAACTGATCGTGGACGTCATTGGCTGGAACGGCGAAACGCTTGCCCAACCAGTCACCGCTTCTCGAAGCCTGACCGTCGGCACATGGAATCAACCAATGGCTGACCACGAGGTGATGACGGCAACGACATGGAACCTAAACCAAACATTCGAAGATGAAAATGGCACACAATCATTCGTGCTCTCTTTTGTAGGCCAAGGATGGCAAGAACGGGTTGGACTCGCACTTAACTCCTGGGAACTTGGAAACGGCAGTTTGCTTTCCACCGAAGTCACCAATGAGAGCCAAACCACACTTGATTTGGCACTGGCTTCAATTTGGAAAAATGAGACAATCATGAGCGGTATCCTCACGTCTCAAGTGTTCGATGCAAGAGGCTCCGGCACCTTGTTGATTACCTCTGTGGATGATGGAACCACAACGATGATTTTGGCCAATGTTTCAGATGGTCGTTTCAACCGCACGATGATTGACGGCAACATCTCAGAGCGCGTCAACCTCCAAGCCTCAGGGGCACTTGAAATCAATTCTGATGACGAAGATGGCCTCTTGACCATCGATGGTGAAATCAGCGTACTCTACCTCGAAAC
>TARA_B110000467_G_scaffold165027_1_pt1 | contig 20801 bp, 11 predicted proteins | sample TARA_B110000467 | Tara Oceans TARA_B110000467 (sample SAMEA4398341) | marine metagenome | biome: Polar Biome; feature: [MES] marine water layer (ENVO:01000295) within the mesopelagic zone...; material: water (ENVO:00002006), including particulate matter (ENVO:01000060) such... | reverse complement strand
TCCGGATACGATTACTTTTTTCCAAGTTGCCATTGATTAATTGTTTTTTAAGTTAATTATATTATATTTTGTTATACATATGCAACCTGAATGTTTAAGTTCATTTTAAAAATTTTTTCTTTAATTTATTCCTATAAAAGCAGATGATGTAGTAAAATATAATCCTCCTACTACTGCTGTTGGAGCTCCATCAGCACCTACTCTTGCTCTAAATATTGCTGTTCCATCACCTTTTACTTCAAATAAACTTTGAGTTACGGCGGCAGCATTTTTAATTATAAATTGTTCTGCGGATTGTATTAAGTTAGCTTGGCTACCTGTTAATCCTAAACTACCAGTTATTTGTGCTGATCCTGAAAATGGAAACCCTGAACCTGCTCCTGAAGCAGATGTTAATGCATTCATTACATTACTAGCCATTACTTGACCTGGTGCGAACCCAAATGCATTAGAAATACTTGCATCTGAACCTTGGAACATTGGACCTACTTTATTTGCAGCTCCTACTTGATATATTACACATTGTGATGTTGAATCATACCAATTAAATCCACTTGGGAAACCATTCATGTCTCCTCCACTTGAAGTAAGATATAAATTAACTTCAAATCCTGCAGCACCAGCTGGTCTACTTTGAACATTTGCTAATGAAAATTGAGCAAACTGTCCAACTCTTTGTGTTGATAAATCTCCATCTTTAGATACTGGAACTGCAATACTCCATTGTAAATTATTTGTTACATATTGAGCATCAGCACTACCTGTAACACTACTAGCATTAATATCTGTTTGTCCAGAAGGATAAGTCATTGAACCTGATTCAATAAATGCTTGTCCTGGTCCTGGATCTACTCTTAATAAATTTCCTGTTGTAGTTGAAGCAGCATTACCACTTACTGTTATAGTAGCATTAGGTGAAGTACCTGATATATTTGTAACTGTTACTTTTGTTCCAAATGGGCCTGAAGATATTAACTCCATACCAACTCTTAACTCAGATACACCAAAATAACTAGCTCCATTATCAGCGACACTAGTAATAGTGGGTGAACCACTTGTTGTATTACCATTTAATCTAATGAATTGGTTTGCTCCTATAGTGTTAGTAAAAATAGATCCTATTGATACACTACCAAATAATAATTGTTCTGTCGCCATTTATATAATTTATATTTTTATTATTATAAAGTATAACCTTTTATTACCATAGGTGCGAATTCACCTACATTTGTAATTGTTGCAATATTTGAATTTGATGCTCTATTATATTTAACTCCTGGGTTAATTGCTGTTGTATATGTACCACCTCCAGAATCCTTTTGAGCTGCAAATAACATTGAATTTATTCCTTGGAATGCTGCTGATTTAAATCCTGATCCATTTTCTTCATTAACAGGGAATGTAATTGCTATATCATCTCCTTGACCTGCTGCATATAATTGCATTGCATTTAATTGAGCACTACCACTAATTCCTCCTGGGGATGTAATAGTAATTGCTGTAACACTATCTGTTCCATTTAATGTTAAACTTGCACTAAATGCTGGTATATAAGCTGCTTCTGTTCCTGATGTAGCACCTGAATTTGTAAATCCTTGTGCTTTAAAGCTGTTAGCATTTACAACTGTTATAGCACAACTGTTATAGTTACTATCTCCTACATTTCTAAAAAATGCAACATCTCCTGTTGATAAACCGTGAGCAGCAGATGTAAATGTTACTTCACCTGCTGATCTTGCCCATGTTGTACCACCCATATAATTTCCTGTTGACATTAAAGTTAATTTAACATCTGTACCATTAAATACATTATATCTTACTTGGTTATTAAATGATATACCTGAACCACCACCTGCTCCTTCACTACCTTTTGTTCCAGTTGTACCTTTTGGTCCTAATGACCCTTTAGTACCGGTTGTACCTTTAGGTCCTGCTACTGATGAGTTATCACCTTTTTGTCCTTTAGGACCTGCTACTGCCGAATCGGCACCTTTCTGTCCTTTAGGTCCAGCTACTGATGAATCAGCACCTTTTGTTCCAGTTGAACCTTTTGGTCCTGCTGGTCCTGCTACTGTTGAATCAGCTCCTGTTTGACCTTTTTGACCTTTTGTTCCTGCATTACCTTGTGGTCCTTCAGCACCTTTTGGTCCTGCTGGTCCTGCTACTGATGAGTCAGCACCTTTAGTACCTGTTTGTCCTTTTTGACCTTTTGATCCTGCATTACCTGTACCACTTTGTCCTTTTTCTCCTTTAGGTCCTGCTACTGATGAGTCAGCACCTTTTTGTCCTTTAGATCCTCCTGCACCTTGCGGTCCTGTATTACCTGTAGGTCCTATTGAACCTTTTGGTCCTGCTGCACCTTGATTACCTTGAGCACCTTGAGCACCTTTTGGTCCATTTGCTCCTTTTGGTCCTGCTCCTCCTGTTGGTCCTGCTGGTCCTGCTGAACCTTTTGTTCCTGCATTACCTTGTCCACCAGTTGATCCTTTAGTACCAGCTGGTCCTTTAGTTCCTCCAGCACCTTGATCACCTTGACTACCTTTAGGTCCTTGATTACCTTGAGGTCCTACACTACCTTTTGTACCACCTTCTCCTTTTTGTCCTTTTGATCCTGCTGTACCTTTAGTACCAGCTGATCCTTTAGTTCCAGTATCTCCTTTTTGTCCTTTAGTTCCTGAAGAAATACTTGCTGAATATAAATTACCAGCGGAGTCTACACCTACAACACCAACTGATCCTGTAGCTAATTTAGTTGCTACGTTAGGAAATTTAACAAAGTTAGTAGTTGAAGCGGGTCCGTGAGTTATTAATGATCCTGTAACTATAAATGAACCAGATACTTTGATTCTATAGTCATCAGTCGCCGTGAAAGCGTTTATTGATTGCGATACTTGAGATGCTTGAACAGTTTGTCCTGTTTGTATCCCAGTATTCGATAATGATTTGATTGCCATGGTCTAAAGGTTATATTTTATTATAAATATTATATTTTTATTGTCTATCAATGTTTACTAATATAGTTGTGTCAGTAGTTCTTGATGTTGGTAAAGGTTGTGCTAACTTACCAACTGCCATTAACTCACTACTATTGTTATACATACCAACTGTCGTTACATAAGGTGAAAAGAATGAGGAAGTAATAAAATTAAATACTGTACCATCATTACTAGAACCTGATATTGTTGTTGGATTTTGTGAATAATTAAATTCATCCTGTCCTATTGTACACTTGTACTGCGTCTCATAAATAGTAAAAGAAGATGAAAATGAACAAGTTATATTTAATGTATCTACAAAATTATCAATATCAGATACACCTACTGTTCTTCCATTCCAAGTAGCATCTCCATATTCAGCTGTTCCATAAACATAAAATTCTCCCGTTCCTTCTTTTCTTGTTCCTCCAGTTAAAACGATCATTCCATGTTCGTAAATTACATTACCTACTCTAATAGCACTTCCTGTTCCTAATGTTGGGGTATTTCTCCATAATACTCCTTCTCCATCATCATAATAACTACCACTTGGTGTTGTAATAATAATAGATTTTGGTACTACTTGATCACCAAACATTTTTTTAGGTATAGATAATACACCTATAGTTGGAGGTTGTACTGTTGAACCATATAAAGAAGTTCCATAAACTGCTGTTCCATATACTGAACCTGAAAATGTAGCTACAGTATAAGAACTAGTTGGAAAATATCTATATGGGTTTAATGTTGTTTGTGGATAATCATAATACCCATTACTACCAATTCTTCCTCTTATTGTTCCATCTAAATTAAATGAAGCAGTATTTGCTATTTGAACATCTCCATTACTACTAGAGATATAATTACCATAATATAGTTGTTGAACTGAATGATAAACAGCTGATTGTGAGAATTGACTACCAGGTATACCAGTAGGTACATTTGTAGAAAATTTAGCTCCCTTATATCTTATAATTCCAACATTAGATGATGTTAGAGCATTTCCTTGGTAGGAAAAGTTCTTTTCTACCTCAAGAGGTGATATTATTATATCCTGGGAATTTAGTGTTTTGAAAGCCGCCATTCATTTTTAAAAATCTAATTTAACTCTAATAAGTGCTTCTTTTGTAAAGTCTTTATTTAGAGGTTTTGATAATTTTGCTACCGCTAATAATTCATTTGCATCATTGTACATTCCTACTGTTGTAATATATGTTTGTGGATTATTAATAAAATAATTATAAATTACTTCACCTGTTGATCCTGAAACGTATGATGGATTTTCTGAATAATTAAATTCTGAATTTCTTGCTCTTACAAATATAAAATCTGATGTAATTGTTTCTTCTGAATTTAAACCAAATCTACCATTTTGTGATGCAGTAGTTACTGATTGTAAATGTTTATATAATTTTATTTGGTTATTAGATGGGTTATTTTGTGTTTTAACAGTACCTAAATTAATACCTTGAACAGTATTTAAATCTAAAGCATCACCATTTAATAATATAGTTCCAATATCTGGTAAAAATAAACCATATGAACCGAAACTTGTAGTATATCCATTTCCACCTGAAGCTGAATTATAAGCTAATCCTTGTGAACCACTAATAATTTGATATGCTCTTGTTGTACCATAATAAGTTGGTACTGATACCATTTTAGAATCATCTGTTAATACTAATCTAGTTGTTGCACCAGCTCTACTACTCGAAAAACCTAAGTTTAATGAACCTGGGAATAATGCTTGTTTATATCTAGATCTTTCTATACTTAAAGCATAAATAGAACTACCTGAATAATTACCAAATACAAATCCTGAGTTTTCATCTTCTAATACTAAAGTTCTGTATTGTCCAAATATTGTTTGTGTTGGTGATACATTTGATACATTTGAATTGTATGCTAAAGCACCTCCACCTGTTTCGTTTGCGTAGGCAATTTCAAATTGTGCTTGCACATTTGATCCTGTTGATACTTCGTTGTAAACAGTAACATAATACTTTCCTGATACACCATTTACTTGGTTAGATTGTGTATAAAAATTTGTTAAAGTTGGTACATTACCTGTCCAACAAGTAGCAGTTTGTGCTTGTGCACTTACTACAAAATCATCGGCTTCTAATCTTTTAAATGACATATTTTTCTATTTATGATTGTGTATTTTTAGTTATTGTAATAGGGACTGTAATTCTAGCTCCACTATCTAAACCTACTACTGATAGTGTACTTAATAATGTGGAATTAGATCCAAATAATGTATTTACAGTAGTAGCTCTTAAATTAAACTGAGTACCTGTTATTGTAGATGACACATTTGTTCCTATAGTTTGTGTTGCAGTAGCATTTGCTGATGTTGCTGCTGTTGTATTTATACCAGTTCCTTCAAATGTACTTACTAATCTTACATCTGCTATTGTCATACTATACCCACTAGTTTCAAATACTTGGTCGTTACCTAAGTAGTTTAAGGTTTGTGGTGTAATTGCAACTGTAGCTCCTTGTTGAAGTGTAATTGCAGAGTATCCTAAGTTTAAAACTGGTAATTTAGCTGTACCTCTTGGTAGAGTAGCTAATTGAAATTTCATTATTTGGGATTCTTCAGGAAATGCTTCTAATAAAGGCATTCCATCGATTGCTTCTCCGTAAAAAGCTGAACCTGATGGATGTGTTGGATTATAAAGTGTATAATCGATTTCATCATCTGCTAATGAAAATTGTGTTATTCTGAACGAGCCGTCGTTTGCGGCTAACAATTCTCTACCTTTAGTGGTTAGAATCGCGTCAATTGTTATTACTGAATTGTTTAAATATCCCATTTTGTTGTTTTATATAAATATTGTTATATGTTATAAATATGTTAATCTATTAGTTTCTTATCCCTTAGGTCAGTTATTATTGTATCTGGGTCTAATTCTATATCTGCTGTTGGATATTGTGGGAATAAGAATCCAGATGGTGTGTTAGCTGCTATTGTTAACGGCGCATATACTTCAACTATACTACCTGATTGTGTTGTTGATGTTATGGACTGTGAATAAGCTGTTACATTTGGATTTCCTGGTACTGTACCCGCAGCTGAGGCTGTTCCAAACATATTAGTAACACTATTACTTGAAGGTACAAACTCTTTTACGATAGGCAAACCTCCATATGGGAAAGTTTTGTTTACAATAATTGAATTAGGTGAATATCTATACCTTCTTAATAAGAAGAAATCCATATTAATACCTGGTGGTATATTACTTGTAAACTCTAATTTTAATTGTCCTATTTGTGTTGTTGCATCTACGTTTTCAGATGGTGGGAACACTCTTTGTACTGTGTATACCTTACTTTCTAAGTTTTCAAATCTAAGTTCATCACCAGGCTCTACTTCCCATTCAATATTTGTTTGAGGGAAATCAGCATCTGCTGGTTCAAATCCACCTGGAAATGCTGGGTTTAATGAAGCTGTATATGGTAAATAAGATTGATAATATCCATTTGCATACGCTGTATTAGCATTTGAGGATGATAATAATAATGTATTAGGCACATCATTTGGTTGTACTGATCCTGTTTGGAAAAATACTGATGCTGAATTTAATACAGAACCCGTACCTGAAAAGTTTACGTAATTTGAGGATGAATTATTAAATGTAACTGTTAGTGTTTGGTATGTAGTACTGTTTGTCCAGTTAGTAACATTATACTTTAAAAAAGTACCACTATCATCTCCATTAGTTATTGTTACAACATTTGTGTTTTGAGCTGCTGCTGATGCAAAGTCTATAGCTTCATCATAATAATCTGTAGTTGCTACATTAATTGTAGTTACATTAATTGGGTCAGCATTATTTAATGATATAACACCTGTTCCTGGATTTTGAGTAGCTAATGAATTAGTATAATTGTATGTATTTGGTCCTATATTATTCGATTGTGAAAAATACCAGAATGGAGCATTTACTGCATTATCTATTTGTGTACCTGATGTTTGATCAGATTGTAAAGCTGCATTTATAAATGGCCCTTTTACTGGAGGTGTTATAGGTATTTGTCCATATTGTTGTGCTGTTGCTGTTGGATTCCAATAATTTCTATCTGCATCAACTGGTTCTTGTTTATATGTTCTTTGAGAGAAATATCTATATCTTCTACTTGCTTTTATAGTATGAGCATCAGTATTTTGGAAACTAAAATTATAAGTTACATATAATGCATCATAAGGTTCAAGACCTGAGTTTCTAACTACTTGACTTATGAATTTTTCATGTATATCAAGTTGGAAATAACCACCATTACCTGATGGGACAAACCTACACCTACTAGCCCCAACCATATTTTCTAAATCGTAAGTTCTGGTTTGACCACCTGACCAATAATATGTAATTGAAGGTGACATTATTGGTTCTAATGCAACTGTACTCCAAGCTCCAGAAGTACCATAATTATACTGCATGTAAAGTTTAATATCCCCAATTATTTGTCTTGAACTATTATCTGATCCTTGATCAGTATAATCTGAGCTATCATTCCAGCCTCCTTCATCGTATCTAAATCTACTAGGTACAGAAGAAGGTATTTGAACTGTTATTTTATATTTGTATACTGAGGATAAATTATTATTTGTACCTGAAACTGCAGGATTTCCTGGAGTGAAAACTGGTGTATTACCTGTATTATTAAATGGATCTCTAGGGAAAAATACATCACCTGGTAAACCAAATGATCCATAATTATTATTACCTGTTGAAGTTGATGATGTTAAGAATATATTAGGGTTAGCATAAACTACACCATCTGATCCTGATAAACCAAACCTTGAGGCCGATGTAACAGTCCATAAAGAAGCACTTACTGGAAGTGTAAGTTCATCTGTTAAACTAGTACTAATATATTTTGAATTATTATAAGTATTATTAAAGTTAGCACCAATTAAATTTGAATTATAATTTAAAAATTCAGCATTAAAGTTTGAAACTTCATTTGGATTACCTTGTAATGGTAATACTAGTGAAAATGTACCAGCACCTGTTTGTGACCATAAAACTGGTACAGGTTCCGCTGTTACTTTAAATATATTTTGAAAATTATTTAATGAATTAAATTGTGTTGATCCTGATACTGTACCTAAACCAACTCTACCTATACCACCTTCATCCCAAGATCCTTCTACATCAAAAGCTGTATATGGTGATAATTGAGGTTGTTTAGCATCCCCACTATCATTAATTAAATATTTAACATTAAATAATGTTTTATTATTAATTACAGGATATAAATCAAATATTCTATTACAATAAGCAAAATATGCTGTTTCATAATCTATAATTGGTGTTATACCAAACCCACCTTCTAATGCTACTATTGAATTAACATCCTGAGCTTGTGATCTTGAACCATCATACCTTGGATTTATTTGTCTTGCTAATGTGTAATATGATTCAGGTATTGTTGATCTTGTTGCTGATCCACTTAAAATAGCTTGCCAGTTAGATGGATCATATGCTGATGTATTATAGTCAACTTCTTGTATTTGTCTATTAATTCTATCAGCATTAATGTTATTTAGTAAAGGTTGACAATCAGGAGAATTTGAAAAACCTGATGAACCTGAAAATGCGTTATCTATAAATGTTGGTACTCTACCATCACCCCCTGAACTTTGTGTTGGGGTAAAGAATTTTAAATTATATTCACTTACTACTAATGAATTTTCTACTGATGCTGAATTAGCTGACCCTGATTCTACTTTTAATGCCATAGATAAACAATCTTTAAAATTAATAGATTGTGATGGTATTAAAAAACTCATTGTTACTGCTAATGGAGTTGTATGAATATTATTAGATCTAAACATACTAGTAGTGTATGGTGTAGATGTTATTTGAGGAGGTACATTAGGAAATGCATTTGAACCTGTAAATATTAAAATAGAAGCTGTAGGCCAAGTTGTTCCTGGTGTTGTACCTGCAGTACCATAATTACCCCCACCATAACCAAATCCACCATAATTTGCTCCTACTACTGCTTCTCCAGTCCAGGCATTTAATAATGCTGATGCTGTTACTTGAACATCATTTTGTGGTGTTTGGTTAAAAGTATATATCCCATCTAAACTTGATGATAAAGATGAAGAATATGAAATATAAACATCTTCCCATCTAGTAGCAAATTGATTTACTATTGGTGCACCAGGTGCACTTGGATCTATTATCGTTTGTTGAAATCCATTAGAAGATCCTGTTCCATTAGGATATGAAATACTTCCTGCTGCTCCTCTAAATAATGCTCTTTGGTCCTTAGCTAAATCAAAAAATCTAGCTGTCCCATCTGATGCTGTAAAATTAACTCTTACAGGGTTTAAAGTATTTGATTGTAAATTTATTAATTCATATCTAACATACTGATCATATTCACAATATAAACCAAATTGTGTTGATCCTGAAGCTGGTGCATTATTTGTTCCCCCATCAAATAAACTACTTGTATAAGAATAAATAGCATTTGAAACTGGTGTAGTACTATATGTTGATGCTGATGTATTTAATGTTTGATTTTGTGGTTGAATTAATGTTTCTTGTAATATACTACCTGATATTATCGTAATTAATTGCTCACTACTAGCAAATGGTGGCTGTGCTGATACTGTTGCTGTATCATAAGTCATTTGAAAATAATTGTATGCAGGGATGTATGTTATTGTTTCTGGGGATAACGTTACTGTATTTCCACTACTACCAGTTATTACAAAACGTACTGTTGATTTTTTACCACTAGCTAGGGATGCACTTACCCCTAATATTTGTAAAGTATTAAATTGTCCATTACCAATAGATGCTGTTGTTGAGGAAGCTACAGTTGCATTATTAAAGCTTAAAGAAGTAGTTGCAACTGTACTTGAGGGTATAGCTGTACTTGTATTAAAATTATATGTATTTGCTAAATCTTTTGCTGCTGTTGCTCCTCCTGGGAAGGCTTCCATATAATAAGCAAATACTGCTCCGAAAATTGGAGGGTTAAATGAAGGGCTAATTGTTGGATAACTAGTAAATATAAATGGATGAACTTTTCTTCCTCTTTTATCTGCTGAACCAAATCCTGCTGATATAGGACCTCCCTGGTATACTTCAAATGAACCACTAACGGATTGTGTAGTAATTAAAGTTGAGCCTCCAAAGGGTTGACCAAAGTTACCAATTGCAGCTAATGTTTTTTCATCATATGCATTTACTATATCTGTACCAGGAAGACCATTACCATAATAATTTAAAGTATTTCCATCTGGTAGCCAAGGGGATGTTGGAGAACCTGATCCTGTAGTTGTTACAATATAGGCTTTATATGGTCTATGTAAATGAGGATTATATCTATAATAATTACCATCACCTATTGTTGGAGAGTATCCTTTATATATCCATAATTCTTGATCCGACTCTAAAGGAATTACAAAGTTATCATCTGCTCCATTTAGAACAGTATAACTTATTGAAGTACCTATTGTAGTTAACTGAGATGTAAAATTAGAATCAAAAAATGTTGTTTTACTAGAAGTTAGTAAAGCATTCATTGCATTAATATCTGTATTGACCGCAGCCGATGATGAAACTAGGATTCTATTCTTAGCTTCATTAAAGAAATATTTTAATACTGGGTTAGGTGTACTCATTCTATTTTGTTATAAATAATTTAAATATATTTTTTTCATACTCCAAATAATTTTAGGTTTGTGGTTGGATGAAATTAGTACCTCCACCTGTATTTCCACCTGTTCCATTATAATAATCTTGTTGTACTAAAGTTTGTCTATATGATCCATCTCCAGCTGAATTCCAATTACTATTACCTACTGGAGTAACTCTTACACGTGCAGTTCTAACTTGAATATTTGAATTTCCTGAATTTGCGAAACTATTAAATACATCTATATTAAATTGTCCACTACCTGTTCCAGCGACTAATCCTCCAAAATTAAATCCAGAATCAACCCACCCATTTCCATCTATGTATTCAATACTAGCTGACCATTTTACTTGTGGATCATTTGCTGTTATTATTATTGGTACTGCTGGACTACCCTGTGGATTAAATGCCATTGAAAATGGTGTTGTATTAATTTGTGCTGGTGTTACAGGTGGTTGAGATTGAGGTAATGATATTAATACTTGTCCTGATGATGTTATTACAGGAACAGGAGCAGGTACTACTTCAAAGTAAGGCCCTATTTGTGTTGATGATGCTGTTATATCACCTGTATATAGTCCTAAAGAGTCTAAATCTGTTAAATAACCTCCTTTAATTGTACTTGAACCACTTAATGCTGTAAATGTACTTGCAGTTGCGTTAATAAACCAAGGTATAACTGATGGTCTATATTGATTAACTAAACTATCAAAATCTTGTTCTTTTTTACCGGTGTTAAAGTTACCATATCCAAATGGATCATTATAAAAACCACTACCTGAACTAACTCTAAATATATTTCCTGCTATATCTGTTTGGAAATAACTTGATGTAGCCCAACCTTTAAAAAATGATTGTGTTGGGAAATTTGCTACTGGTGGGAAATAACCTTGTGGTACTGATTGTGTAAAATTAATATCAGGCAATACATTAGGATCATTCCCAGATGATGTTGCATAATAAGAAAATTGTCCACTTGCACTAAATGATAAATCATAAAATGCTTCATCTGCTGATGTTACTGCTGCAGATGATGGGGGTTCATTTATAATTAATAAAGTTGCATCTGTTGTATTTGGATTTGAATCATTTTGTACCCCAAAATTTGATATATACCATGTTTGAAATCCACTTAAAAAATTACCATGTACATCTTTTGCACCTTCTAAATTAAATATAACATACCCACTATCTTCAATAAATGGTAAAATTGTTTGTCCATTTATATCAAAGTTAGACATTTTAATATATTTAACTTTATTTGATACTCCTTCATTAGCTAAGAAATTAGATTGTACTAGCTCAAATGTAAAGTTTTGAGCCATATTTGTAAATCCTTTTGCTTGCATTGTAGCTTGTGGTACCGTAAGTAAATCTCCAGGTAAAAAACCTGATCCAGTATCATTATTAAATACTCTAACATCTATTCTTGAATTACCAGTTGAATTAGGTGCAGTAGCTAAATTAAATGTAGCTCCTGATCCTGTACTTCCTACTACTGTATATTCTCCTGGAACTAGATTAACTCCACCTACAAACGGTCCTGATGCTACTTGTCCTGATGGTGTATTAGCATATGTATTTGGTCTTAATGATGCATCGGATAATATTGTATCTGCCCAAAACCAAACATTACCATAAGACGGTAAATTTTTATTTGATAGAAAATTTTCTTCACTAAAACTTGATTCATTAAACCATTGTATTAAGAAAAAATAATCTATAATTGCATCTTGTCCAAAAAATGTTTTACATATTTCTGGGTTTTTGAAGCTTATTACGTTTGGAAATTCACCATTATAAAATTCCCTTTGATCTATTCTTTGTATAGTTTGTGTTCCTTGTCCTGAACCAGATACTAATTCATTATTTCTACTTGATCCTTCAGGAAATCCTACTCCTAATTCTATTTCAACTGATTCTGTAAATGCCTGAACTACACCAGGATATTGATAAGCAAAAGCAGATGCTGATACTTGAGCAGCAGTTAAACCACTATATGGTTCTCCTGAATTGCTTATTGGTGCATTAAAGTTTGTATTAAATGATTCAAATACACCACCTGTTCCTCCTTTATAAGTATAAATTGCAGAACCAGAATCTGCGTATTGTGGTTCATCTGATGAACCCGTTCTATAATCTTTAGGAGTTGATAATACAGATCCTGATAGTACTATACTTTTTTGATCTAATGCTGGTTGTCCAATAGAAGGTACAGCTGCAAACATTTGAGTTGTATCTGATACTGTTGGTTCAGCATATTTATTTCTTTCTAGTAAATTTTGTTTTATAACAACACCTGATGATAAACTTGTTCTTGCAGGTGTAAAATCTTCTATCATTCTAAATAATGAATTGTCAAAGAATTTTATTAATCTTACAAAATCATTTACATTATAATTTTCTATATATTTTGTAAAGTAAGCATCTCTTAATTGATCCAATGCTGGATATGAATTAATCGATTCTGATATTTGTCTTGGATCTCCTATATAATCACCCAAATTAAAGGCACCTATTTGTGCTATAATATCATCATTAATTTGATTTTGAGGTGAAAATGCTACTTCTAAATAATTAATATTTGGAGTACTACCACTAGCAGCATAACTTTGTTGTATTGATCTATATGGTGATAATGTAGATCCAGAAGGAATTCTAGTTGTTTCTATTCTAACTTTATCAGTTATTCTATTTTTTATACCTCCTGGTACTTGATTTAAGTATGTTTCTTCGGTATTATTTAACCAGGTTTGTTGTGAACCAGACGCAAATTCTTGATTAATATAAAAATTACTGTTAGTAGCAAAAGATTGTGTTATAACCCAAGATCCTGTTATTTTAGGGTGTATTGATTGTCTACTACCAGTATCTAAATCTGCTCCTAATGATGCTCTAAATATAAGATTATCGGGAGTGCTATTAATGGTATTTGCTTGAGTTGAATATGGGTTTACTACATAATCATAAAATAAACTTTCACTTAATGGTGTATCCCAATATCTAATTTCTTGAACAGATCCACTAAATGGTAACCATCCTTTACTATTTAAATTTACACTTGAAGTTGGTAAATAAGCAGTTGTAGCTGTAGCATAATAAGTACTATCTACAGGTGCTATATGCCCTGATCCAGAAAATCCAATTTGTCCAGCTATTCTATTTGCAACATATAATGATGCTGTTTTATTACCATCATAATCTACTGCTGCTTGAACTGACCACCAACCCCCATCAAAGAATGGAGCTGTTACACTTGCTGTTTTATTTATATCATTTGAACCTTCAGGATAAAAAGTTAATGTACCATATTGGTTTAAATTATCTGCTATTGAACCCGAATATGATTGTGATGGTGAAGTACCAATACTATTATATTCTAATGTTACTGCTACTGCTGCTGCAGCTCCAGCATCCGCTACAAATAAATTTTGATATAATGAACTTGTTATTTGAGCACTACCACTTGGAATACCTCCTGTTTTAAATCTAAATTGAAATGATTGTGGTGCGGTTGCAGTACTAGGCCAAGGGGTTGATGATACAAATGATGATGAAAAGAATGTTAAATTAGATCCATTTTGTGCTCTACTTAAATGTAAAGCATAATTAAATTCATTTTGATAATAATCCCAATCTTTAGTATCGTCTTTATCTTTACCTCCAAATTCACTTATTCTTAAAATTGTATCTGGGATACCATAAGATGTGATTAATGCCCTTATACCTCCTATTGTACCTTTACGTTTAAGTAAATATGGTATATTATGGTAAATTCGTTTATATAAACGCTTGTTTACATCGTCTAATGGTACTATGTCATTCGACGCTGATATTTCAGTATCTACGTATTCAAACCCAGAAGGTGTCATAACTATGCCGCCCGGTGTCTTACCTATCATGTCAGGGAATGGGAATGTACTACCTGATGGAGTTATACCTAAAAATGCAGTATATAAATCATTAGTATTAAAGTTATTACTATATAATTTTACACCAAAATCTTTAATTGCATCAGCTACTAAATCTTTGGATATACCATAATCTAATCTATTGTCATTATTAAACCTATTAGATATATCTTTTGTATATAACCAACTATTATCATATTGTTGAGCTACCATATCAACAAATAACTCATATTTAGCGTTATTTGGATCTGATCTTAAATATTCAGGGATAGCATTATATAAATAATTTGGGTTTTGTTCATCAAAATTAGATGCAGATAACGCTGATGATGTAATCCATGTTTGTACCGCTGCACTTCCTGTTCCTAATAAAATGTATGGAGGTGTTGTACTTGACTTTGGATATGATAAACTTGAACCACTATTATAGTATAAAAAGTATTCATATCCATCAAAATTTTGTTCTATTTTTCTAATCCCTGATGTTAATGATGCTACACTAGAACTAACTACTGTAGATCCTGATGTTGCACCTGTTATTGAACCATATGAAGCTGATATAGCTGCACTTGAAGATTGAATTAATCCTACTTTATAGAAAAAGTTTTCTAATCTTGTTTTTGCTGAGGAAAAATGAACGAAGTTATTATAATCTGTATAATCAACACTTATATCTACTTCTTTTCTATTTAATATATTTTCTAATTGGTTAAAAGAACTTGTTAAGTTACTACCAATTAATGTATTATAACTAAATGATTGTCCTGATTCTCCAGTTGTACTTACTGCTTTAATGCTATAATTAGGTCCTTGTATAAATTGAAAATCATCATCTTCATACACTGGGATTGGAAATTCTACATTATAAGCTTGTGATGTAGATATTTCTTGTACTACCCAACATGAACTTTTTACAGAGAATTGTTGTGGTAATGGTTCGTATAATTTAATTAATAAAGAAGGTTCTACATCATCTTCATCAACTTGAATATTATTAGCTATACATTGAGTATCATTTCCAAAATTTAAATAAAAATCAACAAAGTAATCTGTTGCTTCTCTTTGTGAAATAAATTCATTACTTGAAGTAACCATTGTATCTATACTAATAGCAGTACTTCTTAATCTAATTTCTGTTCTATCAGCACTTATTTCATCAATATAATAGTTAATTGTTATATCTGAACCTAATAATCTTCTATAAAAGTTATAAGTTGAATAATAAGAACCATAATTTAATCCTATATCTGCTAAATCTTGGTCTGGTTGTAAAAGTGTATCACCATATTCTACTGTAAAGGATTTTAATGAAACAGCCTTAATATTATCATCAGGGTATACTTGAGTTTTATTTTCGTCATAAGCATAATACTCAATATAATCTGTTGAAGCAGTAAATGCCGTATCTAATATCGATGATGATATTAAAGTATTATCCTCTTCAGAATATGTTTGATATTCAAAAGTAATTGGATCTACTGATCTTATTATGATGTTTTCTTCTTCCATATATTCTTAATATCCTCCACCTCCACCACCTCCTGATGACGGTGCTGGGGTAGGTGAACTAGGGTTAATTACATTTGAATTACTATTTTCTGGTGTATCACTTACTATTGTAGGTGTTACTGTATTTGGGTTTACTTTTGTTTCTAAATTACTTCTTATTTGTGAAAATTCATCATCATTTTCTACTTGAATTTCATCAGGATTAATATCAATTTTTTCTCCTGTTAAAGCTTCTGCTGTTGCTATTTCTGCTGTTAATAATTGTTTTCTTAATTGAGCAATTTCATTTTGTAATGCATCAATTAATTCTTGATCTTTATTAAATCCAATATAATCACCACTAGTTTCAACTAAATATTGATGTGAATTAACCTCTCCCTCAGCAGGTATATCATAAAATAAAAGATTATATTGTGAGAAAAAATTAGCTACTGTTGGTGCATTATTAAGTTGATCAGGGATAGACTCAACACCTAACGATTTAAATTGGGTATCGATAATCTTAGTATATTCCGATTTGGAATAAACTTGTTTTAATAGATCTACTCTTTCTTTATCTGCCATTTTACAGCTTTTTATTTTTAACCATTAACTACTTTAAAGTAGTAATTTTCATCTTTTATTATTGTATTACCATTAACATTTGTTTGTACTAATATTTGGTAATATCTTTCTGGTTCTAAACCATTCATATAAACTGTGAAATGACTTCCCGTTACATCACAACTTATTTGAGTATATTTTGTATCAAAATCAACTATAAATTCATTTGTATCTAAATCTTTAATTGCATAATAAGATGCAGATGGTAAAGCATGATTTTGTGTATCAAGTGATGACGTCAGGAATGTACGTGAAGGAAAGTCAGGACGCACGTTTAATCTAAATTTATTTATACTTTCTGAATAAAATACTCCTGGATTATCATCTAATGCAACATACATATCTGGGGTATTAATTACATCTAAATTATCTATTTGGTTTTGTCTAATTACAAAATCTAAATCTCCACTAACAAACCCTATTACTTGCTCATCTAATAACGATTGTGAAGTAATTCTTATTTTATCTCCTGCTTTATATCCTTCCCCTCCTTGTGTTACTCTTGCTCTAGTTATATTATGTCCATTCATAGTAAGATCTATATGAACATTATCTCCAGATCCAGTTCCTACTCTTGATGCTGTAAAATTTGAAAATGTAATTGGACTTGGAAAAGGTTCTAATCCACCTGTATTATTAATTGTAGGCCAAGTTGAATCTCCAGGTACACTAGGATAACCTGAACCTGATAACCATGTATTTGTTTTTAATGCACCTATTGTTGTTGCATATGAGAAATCTCTCCATTTAATTTCTAGTACTGGGGGATAAATAGTATTTGTATCTATAGCATAAAATGCTAATTGAGGTGATTCTGCAAAATTGGTAACAAATTCTCTATCGTTTTCCCATTTTACCATAAATCCTTCATTTGCTATATTTGTTTGTGATGAAGCAGCAATTAAATTATTTGATGATGAATACCATATTTTAATATAATTAGTTACATCAACACCTAAATCTTTAGCTGATCTTAATCCAAATGATTGAGTATATTGTGTAAATGCATTTATACCATTAAACCCATTAGCTCCTGCTGTCCAATACCAATTTCCACCACCTGCATTATCACTTCCTGAATATGAACCTGTTGCTCCTGTTGCCCATCCACCTGTTAACCATTTAGTTGATCCTGAAAATAATCTATAGTCCCAACTTGCACCGTTTGTAATTTGTTGGTTATCTAAATATTGACCTGATCCATTGTACCAAGAACCAGATACAGGATATACTTCAATTTTAGAATCTATAATTACACCATTTGCTTTAGCAACATATGCTTTTAATTCAGCTGCCCAATTTCCACCGGCTTGGGAACCTGATGTTGTTCCTCTCCAATTTGATCCTGTTATGTAACTAGGTGCTACAGTATTTATTACATTATTAATCTCACTATTTGAGAATTTAATTAATGATCTAGCTACTCTAGCTACTGGGTTAGATTGTGTTACTTGATTATTTACATCTAGTATAGCATCAAGCCCTGTATTCATAGCAGGGTACGCTGAATATATTGAAGCGTCTTTTTCGGGAAATATTTTATATACAGCCATTAGTTGTTATTATTTTTATATGGTGTTATTTTTTCTAAGTAAGTACTAGTAGGAGTATACTGATTTAGTTCTTTATTTACAATTTGACCTGTTGATTGTCCTTGTAAATTATTTTTATTATATAATAGTGGCCCTTGATCAGTTGTTACTTGATAAGTACCAGCAGGTATATTTGCTGCTGTTGTTCTATTTGGTCCTCCTACTGGAGTTGGATTTTCTAGGTCTAAACTAGTTTTACCAAATGTACTTAATAAAGGACTATTTGCTTTACTAATCTCATAAGGTTTAGGTTCAGGTCCTCCTAATGGTGCAGGATTTTCTACATCAAAATTAGTTTTACCAAAAGTTTTAGTTAAATCACTCTGTTTTTGAACTTGGTTCTCTACAGGGATTATACTCTGATTTTTGACTGCTTTTTTATATGTTTTTAATACGCTCATTATAATACTACTACTCTACCTGTTATATCATTATTAGGGAATTTTAATTCAAATATACTTGGATCTAATGATGGAAAAATTGTACCATTTTGGTTCGCAGCATCCATATCATAGGCCCATTGTGAATATCCTTTTGCAATTCCTGCTAAATTAGTGAATGTTAATTTTTTTACGGTTTGTACTCCGTTTATTCTATCTAATAATACCATAACATCAGCTTCTATAATTGGTTGGTTTATTTGCCATTTGTCTGTTTGAAAATAACTTTGTAATGCTACAATACATTCTTGTAGTACAATATTATTATTAAAGTTTGGATAAGTAATAATTTCAAAATTAACACCATAATTAATTACAAATGCATCCTTAATACTAATAGTATCACCTATCATTCTATATTCATTAATATATGTTTTTAAATTTTGTTTTAATCCATCTGATGCTGTTGTTAATTTATTATTAGCATTAGTAGATAACACATATAAATCTAATGTTGTGTTTGCTGTATCTGCTTCTGGTTTTTGTGTCCAGGCTTTTGATATAATACCAAATTTAGGAGGCATACTTAATGCTCTTACTAAATAATCATCTTGAGTTACATTTCTTAATTGTGTTGAAAAATTAGATATACTATTTTGTCTAATTTCTTCTAATGTATCACCATCTTGTCCCCCGCTAGCTGCTCTTTGATTAGTTGAAGCTAATGAATTAAATATAGTATCTGCTGTTGTAGGGTTTAATCCACTTTTTATAAAATTAACATTAGTTGTATTTAGATTAGTTATTGTTCCTGATTCAACATTTGAAGCAACTCCTCCACCTGTATAATATCTTATTGTTAATGTTGTATTTGTTGGTGATGTACCATATGTGTTTGTAAATACAAAATTAGTAGGTGAATATGCCGTTGTTAATTTACTTTGTTGGAATGGTAATCCTAAACCTACATTTTGTGGGTTTGGTATAATTTGCTCTGTTGTATTAAGTGGATTACCTACACCAAATTGCATTTGTAATTTAGTAGGACTAATAAATCTTGTTGTAAATCTATTTTGTACTTGTTTTGTTTGTAAAATATAAGGAGTATCATTACTATATACTGCCGCATTTGGGTCATTATAATTAGTATTTTTAATGCCATCAAATATTAAATCTTGTCCTAAATAATCTACTTCATACCATGTATTACCATCTGAATCTATTACGTCTAAAATCCCTGCTATATTAACACCTTCAATTATTCTTGTTCCAAAATCTTCTGGGTTAGTAAATGTTATTGTAGTTGAATTAATTGTTCCTGAAAATCCTTTTCTAGATTTTCTTAATAAATAATATGTTGGTTGTCCTGCTGTGATTTGAGCTACTGTTATATTAGTGGGATCCATTGAATTAGATATACTAAAATCAATTGGTTCATCTATAGTAAAGTTTTGAGGTGTTCCTGCTCTAGTAGATATTATTGTGTTTTCATTTACATATAATGCATAATCATAATCAGGTACTGTTTCATTATTACTACCTGTTGTTTTAGCTGGTACTTGTTGATAAAAATCTATATCTACTGTTGATAAACCTGTTACTTTAGGTTTATATCCGTACATATAAGCTAATTCATATAAATTATTATTTTGTCTAGCATATTGTAAATATGTTTCTTGTACTTGATTATCAATATAAAAAGAAAGAACATCACCTACATAAGCGGCTTGTTCTATAAACATCATACCAGGAGATGTTTCTGTAAAATCAGTATAAGTACTTGGGAAGTATGTTTGTGAATAATTAATTAACTGTGCTCTATACTGAGAAAAGTCTTTATTAATATATTGTATGTCTCTTTTAATTGCCATTAGTTAAAGCTTAAAGTTAGTTCATCTGATATCCCTGTATTTTCTACCGCATAAAACATTTGAACTTCTACTGTGTTATTATCTATGTCTCCATCTATTTCTGATACTACGAGATCTACTAAATTTACAGTTGGAAATTGTTCTCTCATTTTAGTTGATATATCTTCTTTTAAAAATTCTAAATTTTGTTGAGATATTTGTTCAAAAATAAATCCTCTTAATCCACCTCCAAATGTTGGGTTACCTGGTCTTTCACCTGGGTTTGTTAAAAAGTAATTAATTAAATTGTTTT
>TARA_B110000467_G_scaffold11237_1_pt1 | contig 20948 bp, 11 predicted proteins | sample TARA_B110000467 | Tara Oceans TARA_B110000467 (sample SAMEA4398341) | marine metagenome | biome: Polar Biome; feature: [MES] marine water layer (ENVO:01000295) within the mesopelagic zone...; material: water (ENVO:00002006), including particulate matter (ENVO:01000060) such as...... | reverse complement strand
CTTTATTAAAGCCCTTTGTGATAACAACTTTGCGTTGCCATTAACTAACCTTACAAGCGATACAGCAAACTCTGAGCAATTGTTTACCCTGATGTGTCATTACGACTTTTGGAATAAAGCCGGCAAACAAGCAGGCTTTAATAGCCTTGAAGAAAGTATTGCAGCGCTTAGCGATAAAAACCTGCAAATTGAACTCAGCGAAGTTATCGAAATATTGATTGAGCAACTAGAAGTAAGTGAGTTTGCTATGCCAGAAGTTGGTAATGAAAAAGTAGATTTAGCGCCATTAAAAATGCATGTTCGCTATCCGAAAGAGCATATTCTTGTTGCTTTTGGTGATAGTGACTTTGCTAAAAAATCATCAAGCAGAGAAGGTGTTTTAGATATCCCAGATTCTAATACAGCACTACTGTTTGTTACTTTGAATAAGAATGAAAAGCAGTTCTCCGCAACAACCATGTATCATGACTATGCAATGAGTCCAACGTTGTTTCACTGGCAAACTCAAAATAATACTAAGCCACAATCTAAGCGAGGTTTAGGCTATATCAAACAAAAAGAAAACAACAAAACCTTTATTTTATTTGTCCGTGAACAAGCCGAAGACGAAAACGGCAAAACCATGGGCTTTGTCAATTTTGGCCCGGTTGATTTTGTAAAATATGAAGGTAGCCAGCCGATGAATATCACATGGAAACTTAAACATCCCATGCCAGCGTATTTGTGGCATGAGACTGCTAAGTTAGCGATTGGGTGAAGTTAATAGCATGTTATCAAATTTTATTGGCGTCTTTTAAAAATTAAATTAATCTCGCTATAATCACATTAAAACAATTTCCTCCTCATAAAACCATTCTGACTCTATAGCTTTTTGTTTTACGGCAACCGGGTCTTTTGTGTAAGCAACGACTGCTAAACTTTTCTCTGCACGGCTACAAATAACGTAGAATAATCGACGAGTGCGAGATATTGAAGAATCTTTACCCTTATTATCATTATCTATATCTGTTCTAGTTAACTGCTTTGCACCAAAGAGCTTTTCGTAATCAAATAAAAATCCTTTGAATTCGTCATCTAAAATAGCCATTACTCTATCGAACTCTAAACCTTTGACACCTTGATGTGTTGCATAACCTAACGTTCCATTTATATATTTTTCATAATTTTTCACATGTTCAATATCAGAGTTAAAAGCCATATCCCAAGCTTTATCAATATTTGAACGTAACTTAGAATCATCTTCAGATTCATTCTGTGTACCTAGCTCTGTATCTATTATATAACTCTTAAATTCATCAGGTAATGTAAGTAAATCATATTGCTTAATTGTAGACAAAACACCACGTAAATTAACATTATCACTTAGTAAAAATTTCTTAAACTCATTGACATTAAAATCAATTTTCTTGAGTGCTTCAATCGGATTTAACTTAAATAAAGTATTAGAGTTACTTATTAATGTTGAGTTACTTTTAATTAGTCGTGCAATATCGAAAGCGTCACCTTTTTCAACGGAATTGATAAATGGCAATAAAATAGATGTAATAAAAGTTATATTTCTACTTGTTCCATTTAGTTCGGCGTCTCTTAAACTTTCAACAGAAGATAAAGGTAATAAAAACTCGTCAAACCCTCCTCGAACGGCAGCCATATCATGCTCAAGAGTTAATGTTTTTACATCTACAGTACTCCGCCAAAATTCATCATTAGAAAGAATAGCCATTTGTTGGCGAATTAGATTTTCTGTATTTAATTTATTAACTACATTTGAGTCGACAACAAACAATCTCACTAAACCTTCAATAGCATCCTTTTTGGGCTCTTGTTCTTTTTGATCATCACCTTTACGGATATTGTTAATCAGTGCGATCACTCTTTTGGGACAACGATAATTAATTTTTTTCGCGGGTGTTTCCCAATCAGCAGGGAGCGAGTTAGTTAAGTCCTCTTTACCGCCACTATAAATGCGCTGCATCATGTCACCAAAAAGACCAAGTGAAAAATTATCGAGGTGCTTTTGTTGAGTGGAAATAAAGGATTCAAGCAATGTTTTATTTGTATCTTGGCTTTCATCTATCAATAGAATTGGATATCTATTAATAAGAATAGATTGGATTAATTTTTGTTCTGATATAAAAATTGCACCAATAGAGATTACCTCTGAATGATTGAGGGTACCTTTACCTATTTTGTTACTGGTTGGACTATAGGTAAAGCTTTCAATCTCTGCTAATTCATTTAATCTCTTTTGTTTTGAGTCGCGACTGCGCGCATTCGCTAAAGCTGTTTTACCATTCTTATCTCTAGCTTTATTTATTTTTTCATTTAAGTCGCCTATATCAGTTTGAAGCTTAACTTTTAGAAAATTTTTAATATCAGAGGTAAAGGGCTTGATTAATTCCCAGATAAAACTATGTATCGTTGATACGGAAAATATAGGGTCATATTCAAGGCGATGTTGTATTTCTTTACATGCAACATTTGTATAAGTAATAACAGCAACCTTTTGACCATTCTCAATTAATTTTTGTAGCCGTTTATTTCTAATCTCTTGTAATACATTAACTAAAGTTCGTGTTTTCCCTGATCCTGCACCAGCAAATAATAGAAAGCTTTTAGGTTTATCTAAATCAAGAAAATGAAAAATTTCTTTGTCAACTCCAACTAATTCAGTATTTAAAGTTTTCATATCAATCAATCGCCTTAGCTACAACAACAGCTTTACCTACATTATCGATAAAATCTGAAGAAGCCTCGTTTAATTCTTGCTTAAGCCATTCAAAGCCTTCTTCAATATATTTTGGTATACATAAATCTTTTGGTTCAACATCAAACAATAGATCCAATGCCATTTGTGCTTTAGAACCTTTCAATTCTTTAAAAAGTTCCTCACAACATTCATTTAAACTTGGTTTATCAAATGCTAAGTGCATTTTTTTAACCATGCCTGTTGAGTTATTTAACTTTCTGAATAAGTTAATATTTGAAAGTACTAAAGCATCTTCAAAAGTGTAAGGTATGACTTCTAATGGCTTATCACCATCTTTATAACTAACAGAAATACTACACTGGTATGCTGCTCTAACAGTTCCTATAATTTTATGTTCATCATCGAGATCTATAACTTCATCTAGGTTCTTTAATTCCAAGTTAAACCATTGTTTCAATGTATCACTACCAATACCGTAGCCTTTAGCTTTCTCTGGTCTTACTTTTTTATTTTTATCACCTATTAATTCGGTAGCATCGGTATCAGTGATAACTAAAGTAGGTAATGACAAGGCATCTATCAGTGGTCTAAGTCTCTGTGCGTGAGCACCGCCGACTTCAAGTATAGAAATGTAATTTTGATTTAATGAATCCTTATAATGTTCTCGAATAAAATGAGGAATCAACATCCGTTCTGCTACTCCTTCAACCATAATGATGCCATTTGCAAAAAAGAGATCACAATGTATAGTTTTTAAATATCTAGCTACAAATTTTTCTGTATCAATAACATCATCTGTCATTTTGGATTCATTTTTGAATACCGCTGATAAATCAATAACCTCAGCAGTAGCGACTTGATCTACACCTAAAGCTGGTTTTCTTTTGAAGTACCTTAATTTTTCAAATCCAGCTTCGTGGGCAATATAGCTTGAATGACTACTGACGATCATTTGTGTAGTTAATTTATTATTAACCCCTAAACGTAGAACATCATAAGCTTTTCGAATAAAAACCTGCTGAACTTGTGCATGTAAATGTGCTTCTGGTTCTTCAACAAGTACTAAATGAATCGGTTCTATCGCCATATCATCAGAACTTCTTCTTTTTTGTGCCTTTCCCACTCTAAGCCATTGATCTCTGAAAGAAATCAACTTAAACACTATAAATATAAGATTCTTATACCCCAAACCATTATATTTTTCTGGCAAAGAAAAATTATCTAAACCAGCAAAGCCACGTTTTTGAGTATCAAAAATAATAGCTGCCTCATGATCTAAACTATCAATAGGATTAATTCGACTCGAAAGTTTAATATCAGGATCATTAAATCCGGGATACCCCAAAGTTTTAATTTCCCCAAGTGCTTTTTCAAATGATAGGTTTAATTTTTCATCAAATAATTCTTTAGCTTTATCAATTGACTCTAATGCTCCTAAATCGTCTACATCTGGCAAGTCTGTGGGGTTTAAGTGGTGATCATAATATTTTTTTAATTGTCCAGATAGGCCGCCATTACTTTGCGTATTCTCGGAAGAGTTTGGATCCGTAAAACCCCTTTGCGCTTCTATAACATCTACTTTAAATATCCCATCAAAAGGATAAACTTCCATTGGAGTTTGCTCTATTCTGAGTTCTTGTTTTATATGCATTTTAGATGGATCTAAAAGATAAGCTTTCACTTCAAATTGTGAATTTAATTTCCCTTTACTTAAATAATCTTTAATGTCTCTTGGCCAAAGCGAAAGTTCCCCACTTGGGGATTTACTCATTACCTTTTCTGCTTCTTTAAATTCATTTACAAACTGTATTTTTAATTCGCCTAAATTTTTAGGCTGAAAGATAAGTCTCACACCTAATGGTTCACCGTTCCATTTTAATGTTGGTATTAAATGAGCCACTTTATCTACTTCATTAACATTTGCATCAAGCCAAACATCTATAGATGGGCATAACTTTTGCCAATATTCTAAAGTGTCACCATTAATTTTTCCTGTAGGATCAGACCATGATTTGGCATATTCATTAAGGATTTTCCAATTACTCAGTGTGAAATCAGTTACTGAAAAAGGTCTTTTGACACTTTTGTCTAAAAAGGTAATTAGAACATCAGTTGCAGAAGTTTTACCGCTGTTGTTTGCTCCTACTAACAATGTTTCCTTTTCTGATAAATGAATACGGCAGTTCTTCAACTTTCTAAAATTTTGTATATCAATAAAGCTGATGTTCATTTGCAATCCCTAGTTATAAAAATATGTATTTCGATTTTTCACCACTCTCTCAACTGCTGCATTTCTTTCAAACGACCACGCTGCATTACCAGCGCTTCAAACAAATCATCTATCGATGTGTTATCTGAACTTAATCCCGGTAAGGCGATATTGGCTTCAGCAAAAAATCGTTTATTTTGTACTGACAGATTTTCTGTTGTTTGTTCTAGCGTTGTTGAAGGCATAAAAGTCTTAGTGCTTATTACGTAGCCCACTGGCGCTTCATTTACTTCATGCGTTTCATTTGATTTAATTAAGCTTGTTGAACTAGTGTTATCGTTCAACCAAGCAGTTTGCCACCAATGCTGAATTCTTTCTTTCGAGGCTTTTAATTTATGCTCTGTCGGCAAGCGATCGCTTTTTTGATTGTTAATTTGGCTATCGGTTGGCAGTAAATTCCATAAATCGTTATTGGGCCAACGGGCAAATGGCATGCTGTGATCAATATCGTATTTTTGTTGTAACGATTTTGCTGACCACACACACTGAATTTGCTCACTTTTCGGTAGTTGCTGTTTAAGCTGTTCAAAACGATTTCGTACTTCGGTGGTTGTGCGTTTAGGCTCTAACCAATTCAGTGCTTGGTATAAATGAAACTGCTTTTCAGACGTTGCATATTGAGCATTACCCGAATAGCTCGCCATGGTTTTAACCCACTCACTCACAAGAACTGGTTCAATCCAACAGGCGTAACGATTAAACGCTAGCCATGTTGATTCAGGTAATGAGAACTCACCCCATTGCTCAAGGGTTTGCAAATCAAGAAAGATACTGGCTTTGGCTTTAACGGTTTTACTAGCAATATCAAATACCTTTGCACCGCTACCAGCCTCTTGATTAGGAAAGGTAATATAACGACAAGGCATGGTTTTAATATTACTGACTGCTGCTGAAATGGTTTTATGCAGTGCAATGGCATCTTCACCGGTGAATAAATTACCGATGCGATAATCTGAGGCACTACGATGGGTTAATTTGTGCCAGCCATCAGCTTTCATAAAACCCATGTTTGGGCTTTTACTCGGTGATTGAAATAACTGATGGCTATCTATTAAGTCTTTGTACTGATGACACCAATAAAGCGCGACTAAACCCGCAGGTAAAATAACGCGATCGCCAAATGGCGATGATTCTCTTCGCAAAACTGCACCGGGGTGGCCATCGGCAATGCGCAGTAATACTCTTAACAACGCCAGTTTATGAGTTGCAGCCTTGCCATCATTAATCGCGACATGGCGAATGAATGGGAATGCACCTGTGCCATCGTCTGGCATTTGCAGCACAAGGGTTTGCCAAGAAACGTGGTTTCTGCCGAGTTTATCGGTTTCTTTTGCTGTTGCTAACTTGGTAAATAGGCCAACATCAGTCGCTAGACGTTTTAACTCATCAGCACAGACGATATGCATTTTACGCTGTTTAAAGTCGTCGTCGGTCTGGCCGTGGCGAAGTGATATAACTATTTTACCGCCGGGTTTTAATAAATTGGCAAGTTTACGAATTGAACGAGCGCGAGCGCTTTGTGGAATATGCATCCACACCGCGCTTAATAAGATTAAGTCAAAGCTAACTTCTTGTTTAGTGATCACGCTTAATGATGGCAACGCATCGTTGAGCCATTTTACTTTTAAGTCTTTGGTGACTTTAGCGCCTAATTCGGCAAGTTCAGTGGCAGGTTCAACCGCAAAAACTTGAATATTGTTAGCGGTTTTATGTGTTTTTTCAGCAAGCTCAGCAAAATACTTAGCATCTCGCCCCGATCCTGCGCCTAGGTCTAAGATACGTGCATTGGAATTTTTAAAAATGGCAGGTAAAAACTGCGACCAACTTTGGTGAACCTCTTCAAATGATTTTGAAAGGTATTGTTTAGCAAGGTCTTTGGCGTTCTCATTATAAAACTGAGGGGTCACTGCATCATCCTAATTACACTTCGTCCATAAGCTCAAAATACATTATGTCGAACCAAGACTGATTTAAGTGTAATAAATTGTCAATGAGTAATTAGATAAGTGACTAACTTAGTTGATATTAATCAAGCTAGCTATGGGTGTACGCCGCGGTATTTCGTCTTTATTCTTTTGCCTTGTAAAGCCTTAAATCAGCTTGGTTAAAATGAATGTTCAAGCTGTTGTATCATTTAGCATCGTGATTAGCATTAACCGTCAATCACGATGCTGCCTAAACTACAGGTTAATATTATTGATAGCTTGTGCGTTCAAGTTCGTATTTTTTCATTTTATCGTAAAGGGTTTTTCTGGCTAAATTTAGCGCTTCCATGGTGTCTTTAATACAGCCTTCATTGCTTGCCAGCGCTTCTTCAATAAGAAATTTCTCAAAAAATTCAACTCGCTGGGTCAGTCCCATATCGCTGTGCATTGAGTTTGCGCACGTATTTTGGTTTAGGTTAAATGCTGCCGCTTCACCCAGCAAAATATAACGTTCGGCTAAGTTACGTAACTCCCTGACATTACCCGGCCAACCATAACTTAATAGTTGTGTTTTATGTGTTTGTGATAATGGAATAAGTTCTTTTTTATAACGTGCTGAAGCTATTCTGGCAAAGTGCAAAAACAGCAAAGGTACATCTTCAATGCGCTCTCGCAAGGGAGGAATATCCACTTTCACTAAGTTCAAACGGTAATATAAATCTTGACGAAATAAACCTTGCTCGCACAGCTCTAATAAATCAACTTTGGTTGCCGCTATCACTCTAACATCAAGTTCGATGCCTTCATTAGCGCCTAAACGCACCACTTTTCGCTCTTCTAATACCCTTAACAGCTTCACCTGTAAGGCCATAGGTGTACTTTCTATTTCATCAAGAAATAAAGTGCCACCATTAGCGTATTCAAATTTACCAATACGTTTTTTATCGGCGCCGGTGTAAGCGCCCTTCTCGGCGCCAAATAGTTCACTTTCGATAATATTTTCAGGAATTGCGCCACAATTAAGCGCAACAAAATTACTGTCTTTGCGAATGCTATGGTCGTGTAAATAGCGAGCAACTAACTCTTTTCCGGTCCCTGTTTCGCCATCAATGAGGATATCTGCCGGTGCATCCATTACTTGATTAAGCATATTACGCATTTGTACAATGTTGGGCGCATTGCCTAAAATTCTTGGTCCGGGTGAGCAGTGTGTTTCTATTTCTATTTTTAGTTGTCGATTTTCAAGCACTAAAGCGCGCTTATCTAATGCTCTTTTCACCGTATCGACTAAGTCGTCATTGTTAAAGGGCTTTTCAATAAAGTCATAAGCCCCATTGCGCATGGCGCTTACTGCCATTGAAATATCACCAAAGCCGGTCAGGAGAATAGTTGGAATGTCTGAGTCAATATTTTTCACCTCAGCCATTAACTGGTGGCCATTCATTTTAGGCATATTAATATCGCTGATCACAACACCCGGCCAAGTATCACTGAGTTGATTTAGTAATTGATGCGCTTGTGAAAAGCTTTGTACTTCAAAGTTGCGTAATTCGAATGTTTGTTCAATGGCGCTACGTATATGCTCTTCGTCATCAATAACAAATACGACCCCCACTTTTTCTGTTTCCATAATATTTCCTTGATTACCTGTTTACAGGCAAGCTAATGGTAAAAATAGCGCCGCCATCGGGGTGGTTGCTGACGTTAAGTTTACCTTGCATTGATTCAATAATTCGGTGTGAGATAGACAACCCTAAGCCTAGGCCAAAGTTATCTTTGGTGGTAAAAAAGGCCTCGAAAACTCTGTCGATATTATCAACTAAAATACCAGGACCATTGTCTCGTATTTCAATAATAACCCGTTGCTTAACTTCAGCGACAGAAATCATGATTTTTTTCTCTTCTTGTTCACTAAGCGCTTGTATTGCATTGCTCAATAAATTAACCAACACTTGTTCAAAACGAATGGCATCACCATAGACATGCACGGGATCTAAACACGTTTTACTGGTAAATTCTACCTTAGCGGCTTTCGCTTGATGCTTGACGATACTCATCGCTGCAACTAGGCTCATCTCAACATCAACGGTAGTCGCGGCACCTTTACTTTTTTTAGAGAAACTATTAAATTGACTGACAATATCGCTGAGCCTGTCAACTAATCCAATGATCAGTGTCAGGTTGTTTTTTACTTTGTCTGCCATACTGCGCTCTTGATAAGCTAGGGCATTTTCTGAGTAACTGCGTAGCGCGGTTAACGGCTGATTAATTTCATGATTAATACTTGCTGACATACTACCAATGAGCGCAAGTTTTTCTGATTGAATTAATTCATCTCGCATTTTGTTGACTTGAGTTTGCGCCTGCTGACGTTGCGCTATTTCTTCATGTAATTTGGTATTGGTTGCGCTTAAATCAGCGGTGCGCTCTTTAACTTTATTTTCTAACAGCTGCTGAGACTGTTTAAGTCTGCGGGCATTTTTAACCCGTTCGTTAGCAAACAAAAATAAAAACACCATTAACAAGTAGCCACTAACACTCTGAATAACAAGTAAATTTTGCTGTTTTTTGATCGGCGCTACTGAGCTCCATAAATGCACTTGCCAATTTGCGGTTGTCATCAGTTTACTCAAAGCAAAAACCTGCTCTGTGCCTTTATTTGATGCAACCTCTAACAGTTTATTACCTAAGTTTTGCGGCAAATAACGATTGGAAATATCAATAATGTTTAGTGCCGATATTTCTTGCTCGGCATAGCGTTTTTCTGACATTAAGTTTTGTTGCTGTACTTGTGATAAATCACCAATGGTTTTTAATCGCCAATCAGGTCTGTCAGAAATAAACACTACATCATCGGGAGCAACAATTAAAAAGTTAAAACTATTATTTAATACCGTTTTTTTATACTGCTCTTCAATATCAGCGATACTTATTTTTAAGGCAATAACACCCTCAATGTTATTATCAATTATCACAGGGTAAGCATAATAAAAGCCTCGCTTACCGTTACTTAAACCAACAGCATAGTAATCGGAGAGCTTACCTTTTAAGGCGTTTTGAAAATAAGGTCTGAAAACGAAATCCATGCCAATAAATGAGGTTGGTGATTGCCAGTTGCTCGCACCAATAGTGATACCATTTTTATCAATTAGGTAAATATCAGACGCCTGAGTCATGGTTCTCACATCGGCTAATAAATGATTCAGTTTTGCCAGTTTTGTTTGGTCTTGGGGGAATAATAAGGCTTGTGCTAATACCGGCTGTTTCGATAAAACTGTAGGTACTCGGTCAAAGCGAGCAAGAATATTATCGATATAACGAACTAAATTAGATAATTGTTGGTTCGACTGTTGATACATCTTCTGATAAGCCTTGCTCATGCCTATCATTTGCGTCAGTTCAATAGTCAGTAATAAACCCGCCATGACCAAAGTGAAAACTAGATAGTTTCTACGCTTTGATTTTTCTTGATGTGCCACAATTTTACCTTATGAATGAACCAATACTAGAGCCGTACTAAAGCCAGAGTCATACCAGAGCCCTTAATTTCTCGCTTTACTGGGCTACGCGATAAAATAATCGAAGAGTCAATAAGGTTGGTATCATAGTATTTTATCAGCTTTTACCAGTCAAAACGTTGTTTACCATCATGCATTAGCTATTTGGTATGAAACAAATACATTATTCCATATCAAATGCCAAACCAGATAGCCGCAGTTTAGCGCTCTGAATTGGGAAATTTAATCAAATTGGTATAAATCAAACTTAATCTTTAAAGCTAAGCAATTTAGCTAAATAATGAATGTGACTAATATAAGTACATAACATGCTACCGCCCCATAATGACATAGGTACGCTAACATTAAACTCACTATATTTTTTACTGACGCTAATTGGCGGATCTCCACATATCTATACTTTTTCATGGGTGGATATCAATACGTAAGCTGATCAAAAATAATAACAAAAAATATAATTATCTTTATTAACAACAAGATAAAAACATGGCGTTGTCTTTGCTATGCATAAATTAGAATTATTATAAAAACACAACATTGTGAGAAAGTTTATGACTGATATTAAAGACAAAGCAACGCCATTACGTATGCTCATATTAGGACCAGCATTAATGCTGTTCACCTTATTAGTACCTTGTCCCTTTGAAGGCATGTCTGCCGAGGCCTGGCACACTTTAGGTTTAGCATTATGGATGGCCACTTGGTGGATTTCTGAAGCAACCCCAGTTTCAGTTACCGCCTTTTTACCCTTAATCGTTGCGCCAATTGTTGGCATAGCACCGATTAAATTAACTACATCATCTTATGCCCACCCTTTGATATTCCTTTTTCTTGGGGGCTTTTTTATCTCTATTGCGATGGAAAGATGGAACTTACATAAACGCATTGCCTTAAAAGCTATGTCGTTATGTAGCACTAAGCCTAGCCATCAAATAGGCGGGCTAATGCTCGTTACCGCATTTTTATCTATGTGGATGTCAAATACGGCAACCGCCGTAATGATGCTACCAATTGCTTTATCAATCATCGAAATGGTTAAACAAAAACAAGATGGTAAAAACGCAAGTAACTTTGCAAAACCGATGCTTTTAGCCATTGCTTTTTCTGCCAGCATTGGTGGTTTAGCCACATTAATTGGTACTCCGCCTAATGCACTAATGGCAGCTTATTTAGCTGATAGCTACAACATTGAAATTGGTTTTGCTCAATGGATGATCATCGGCGTGCCATTAACAATAATACTTTTAGCTTTATGTTGGGTAATTTTAACCAAGATTTGTTACCAAGTTAATGAAGGCGAACGCATTGACACTAACAGCATGTTTAAAGACAAGCTGAAAGAATTAGGCCGCATGCATAAAGGCGAGAAGCTCGTACTATTTTTCTTTGCTTTAGCAGCCTTAGGTTGGATATTTAGACCGGTAATCGCCAGCTTCACTGGCTTAGCGATATCTGATACTGGCATCGCTATGTTTATCGGTTTAATGTTATTTGTAGTACCGGTTGACCGTAAAAAAGACATTCGTATTTTAGCCTGGGAAGACACTAAGAAGTTACCGTGGGGTGTATTGTTACTTTTCGGTGGTGGTTTAGCTTTAGCAAGTTTGATTAAAAAATCAGGACTTGCCGGTTACATTGCAACTCAGCTTGAAGCAACGTCAAATATTCCGGTGATAGCCGCTGTGTTAATCGTTACGTTAACAATTTTATTTTTAACAGAAGTAACCAGTAATACAGCAACTGCCGCAAGCTTTTTACCGCTACTAGGCCCAATTGCTGTGACGTTAACTGATGGACCTTTAATGTTAGTGATACCTGCGGCATTAGCTGCCAGTTGTGCCTTTATGATGCCAGTGGCAACACCACCTAATGCGGTAGTATTTAGCTCAGGTGAATTGCGTATTGCGGATATGGCAAAAGCAGGCTTTTGGCTTAACATTACCGCGGTAGTTTTAATCGTTATCATGATGTTAACTACCGTGCCTATGGTGTTTAATATATAACCGCTAGCTGTATTTCTGAAATAAACACCAGCACATTAAGCTGGTGTTTATTTTAATTATCTATTCCAATAAATCACTGCAACAAAGTACTGCAACAAACGACTATCAAATACTTCAGCAAAACGCCTAGTACATCTCAAGTCTTTATTTGACCCCCTTTATCAATAAGCCAGCTTAATAAAAATAAAATAATATGGATCTATAAGCTGAATAAACAAGACTATTTAGACTGTTGTTACGAGCAATTGCTCAAGGTTTTTCAGCCTGCCATACTGCACATTATACCAAGTCTATGTACGTTCTAAATTTTAAGGCTTGTTTTGCAGGAAATTAAGGCTTTATCAACTCCTTGTAAGATAATGCCTTAGAAACTTTCAACTTATACTTAACCTCAGCTTGGGTTAATGGACTTTATAACCTGTTGATTCATAGTATTATTAGCTAAATTATTCACGACATTTTTAAGTGAAAGATTAAAAAAAGCGCAATCATGGAGTTTAGGCGCTTAGCAAGGGATTTTTACAAACCAATAGCGAGCTATTGGGCGTAAAAATAACGCTGATAAGCGTTTAAATGGCATTGTTGGGTAAAGTAGCTTAACCCGAACTGGGGTTACTTAGTTAAAGCAACTTACTGATAAATTTTACAATGATTGACTTGAATTATTTTTTCAGTTTAAGAAAATAATCAAATATTTCAGGCACGTTACCTTTGCCCATACCGGCATCAAATGCCGCTTGTAAATTAGCAGAAGAGCCTTCTGCAATTTCAGACCGCGTGTCTAATTCTTCAAGCATTTTTAGAAAATAACCTAAGTCTTTATTGGCATTAGCAATTGAGAAACCAAGGTCGCTAACACCGTCAACAGCATAGTTTTTACAAAAGTGCATGAAAGGTGAATTTGATGGTCCTGTTGACATAATTTCAAACAATTGTTGACGATCAACACCAGCAAGCTCGGCAACAGCAAAAGCTTGAGACATAGCACAAACCGTGGTCATGCCAATGAAGTTATTAATAAGCTTAGTGGTGTGCCCTGCACCCAATGCGCCTAAGTAGAAGACATTTTCACCTTGATCTTGTAAAACTGGCTGAACTTTGTCAAAAGTTGCCTGATCACCGGCAGCCATAATGTTAAGCAAACCATCTTTAGCATGTGCTGGTGTGCGCCCTAGTGGTGCATCAATCATGCCTGCGCCTTTAGCTGCTAAGTCGGCACCAATTTTTTTAGTTGATGCTGGAATTGAAGTACCAAAATCAATCAGTACTGCGCCAGCTTTGATACCCGCTAGAATGCCATCATCAGCATAAAAAATGCTTTCAACAACCGCTGAAGTGGTTAGACAAAGCATAACAATATCACTTGCTGCGGCGAGTTCTTTTGCCGAACTGGCAACATTAGCACCACGGGCAACACAGGCTGAAACTGCGTCTTTATTTAGATCTAACACGGTTAGTTGGTAGCCCTTTTTCTGCAGGTTTTCTACCATGTTACCGCCCATAAGGCCTAATCCGATAAAACCAATAGTTGGTTTTGTCATAATATTCTCCTAAAAGTATTCACTGAAGTTTAACGGTTAATTCATAACCGTATGCCTAGACAAAGTAAGTAACTTTTATTTCAATTATACTGATGAAATTTTTCAATAATTGATGCTAAAAAGTTTCAATATTTTTTATGAGCAGCGTAAACTGCTCATCTTTATGGCTCGATACACTATGCGTTAGAATTTAGCTTTTACACCAAATTCCCACTTAGTGCCTGAGCGAGAGTAATCAGCAATAGTGGTATCGTTACCCCGGGTCATCACTTGTGGTTCGTTGGTCAAGTTAAGGCCTTTTAAGAATAAGCTAACACTTGAGTTAACTTTATACTTAGCAGACATGTTCATGTAGATAGCGTCTTGTACATATCGGTGTGAACGATCTGGAAAAGGTAAGCCGTTAGGTTGTAAATATTTAGAACGATACTTCCAAAGTAAACGAACAGTGGTGTCGTCTCCTTCCCAGTAAACTGATGCTGAGGCGACATTTTTTGAAAAGCCAAATAAGTTTGCATCTGGCACAATACCGGCACTGGCAGGCTCATCAGTGACAAAGTTAGAGCTTGCGTAGTTCCATGCAAACTTAGCACCTAAACCATTAAACGGCTCAGGCAATTCAACAAAGTGCTTTTGACCGGTGATTTCAACGCCTTTAATAATAGAGTTATCGTCAGAGGTTTGTTTAACTAAGTGGCTAACGCCGGTGTAAGTTGTATCAACACCATCTAAATTAACGATAATGTCACGTTGCTCAGTTTCGCTTTCATAGCCACCGGTGAACGATTTATGATAGAACGCTAAGGTTAAAGCAGCATCTTCTGACGGATAATATTCAAAAGATACGTCATAGTTTATCGCAGTGTATGGGTCTAAATGGTTACCATTGGCTTCACCGCTACGAATAACAGACGAATAGTCAGTATTGGTACTAGGATCACAAATTGTGTCATCTTCATCTTCACATGTTTCATAGCTTACCCCTGCCGACATCGCATTTAATTGAAAACGAGACATAGAACGATAGGCCGCTGTTCGAACATAAAATTCATCAGTTACGTGAAAAGTTAAGTTTAAGCTTGGTAATACTTCGGTGTATTCTGAAGCTAAGCTGACGCGTTCAATATCACCCGTTGGGTTAATTTGTGCACTGTAAGTACCCGTTTCTTCATCGGTGGTGATATAAACTTTGTCACCCCAACCTTGAGATTCCGTTTCTGTTTTTACCACACGAACACCAACGTTACCGTATACCGGTATACCACTGATTTCAGTATCAAAGTTACCCATAACATAGGCAGCTGTGATGGTTTCAGTTACGTCACGGTCAGCACCATCACGGCCATCTTCACGTTCACCTATATCATAAAAAGCTGTGCTCGTTGCACCGGGTAATTGCCCCAAAACTTGACCAATAAAACATTTATGATCATAAGTAGCATAGCGCGTTGCATCACCGCCACTGCCAGGCTCTTCAGTAAATTGAATATTATTTGAATGGTCATTTTGGCAACCATTGATAATGCCATTAATGAGTTCTGAGTTGGCTTCTGGGTTTAGTTCATCCCAATTATTATCTTCGTTGTCACTAGCGCCGTATTTTTGTGAACCATCGGCAATCACTAACGAAACATCATTAGTGACAAAATCAAGTAGATGCTCTTTCGAGTATCGAACACCGACTTTGACACTTGAAAAGTAATCATTGTCGAGTTGATATTCGCCATCTAAATTGATAGCAAAAATATCATCGTTACGATTATCATGTGCACGTCGATATTCTACGTAAGCATGATCATCATTAACAAAATTATTCATGTCACTTGCGTCAAATACTTCTGAAGCGGCAAACCCGTCATCACCAGGTCCTAAACGATTGTTATCTAGCCATGTTAACGTTGGTACATTACGGCCACGAAAATCTAGCGCATAGTTATAACGCTCTGTTGAACGAAATTTAGTTCGTTGGCGTAAGCGGTATCGATAGGATTCAGAGTATGATAAATCAAGCGCAAGGGTTAAATCTTCAGTTGGTGCATATTCTATTTCGATACCGCCACCGCGATATTCATCAACCTGATTACGGTTTTCGCCCTGCAACGTTGGTCTTGCTTCACCCGTTGAATAAAGTAAGGTGTGATCGTCAGCAATAATGTGATCAGCGAGATCATCGATGCGAGAATCTAAGGCTAATTCCATACGTTTTTCAGTGTACTCTAAATCAGAGTATTCATAATCAAAATTAATTTCTAAGTCGTCGCGAGGTACCCACTGAAAAGTAAATACTGCACCGGTACGCACATCTTCATCTTCACCTGTGCGCCAGTAAGCGTCATTCGGTACATAAAAAATGCTACTTGGGTCAAAATCGGCTAAGTCGGTATCTATGCCCAACTCAGGTTCACGACCAACGCGACCTGAGCTGACACCTTGCTGCCCAGTAGCACAATTACTACCGCCTACTAAGTTTGAACCATCAGCAGCACGAAGCGCACAGACCGCCATTTGTGAATTACCACCGTAGTTTTCTTCTGGATTTGAAGAATCAGAATGGCTAAGTCCGAAAGTAAACCCCATATCGCCTAGGTTATCGGTTTCCCATTGCTGCACAGTCGAGACAATAAGCTTTTTGCCCCAAGGCGAGCTGCCGCCTTCAACATCGTCATAATACGAATTGTATATGCCTGTTGCTTGAACCGTTGTTTGCGCTTCACCATAGTCAACAGCGCGCAGAGAATTAACATCGATAGTACCTGAGGTGCCACCTTCAACTAAATCAGCTTGTTGAGATTTATAAATGACGACTTTGTCGACAAGCTCAGATGGGAATTTTTTGAAGTTAACCGCACGACCAGCGCCGGCATTGGTGATCGTTCGGCCGTTAAAGGTTGAGTAACCCCAATAAGAGCCTAAACCACGAATTGATATTTCGTTTTGGCTGCCTTTTAGACGGTGACCAGATGCACCAGAAATATTCTCAATAACATCAGACAATGATAAACCAGGTAAATCGCCAAAGTCTGCTGCGGCTACTGCATCAACAATTGCCGTACTGTGCTTTTTCTCGTTCAATGAACGAGTCATAGTACGTCGTAAGCCCCCACTGACTTCAATTACTTCAATGTCAGCTTCCACTTTCTTTTCTGTTTCTTCTTCTGCAGCCGTGGCTGGAAAAGCAAGTAAGGAGAGTAATGTAGATGCACACAAAAATTGTCTAGGATAGCTAGCCTGCTTACGCACAACTCTGCTAATTTTATTTAACTTATTGAAAGTAGCCATTGATATTTCCGATTCATTATAGTTTTTATACTCGTTGTGCTTTATTCAAACAATATAAATCACAATTGTCAACCAATCTGGTAATACAAAACATTAAAAACCACCAAAACATAACTTACCAATAAATACAATTAACATAACCAATTAACATTAATCTATAATATTGCAGTTATTATTAATGTGGAGTTTAACGATTATTTTTTAAGTGTAGTAGAATAAAATAGACATAAACAGAGATAATTATAGTAACGGCAAGGTAAGAAAACAATTACCACAAGCTTAAGCATCATACACAAGATTACCAAAACTAATTTTTGGTTGACCAAAACACACTACATAGTGTAAAACCTTAGTTAGGCCATTTTTTCGCGGGATATATTCTATTAATAACAAACTTACTCGAATAAAAGCCTGACAAAAAACACTACTTAAAATATACCGTCAGCCCACATTAGATACACAAGTTTGTGCGATTCAATTCATCTTAGCCGTTAGGACAATTATGCAAATACATAAGACTTTTTTTACTTTCGTTACCTTATTTAGCTTATTTGGCATAGTTAGCTGTGGGGGTAGCCCAAGTAACAATACCGTAACAACAACTGTCCCAAAGCAAGTTATTGATCCAGTTACCACGCCCACTGTTATCGATGACATCAGCTGTGGTGTGAGTTATCCACTACAAATTTCAGCTATAAATGATGTATCGACTGATGCCGAGCTACCAACTTTATTCGATAGCAATAAAACCAAGGTTTCCAACTGGCAGGCCGACACAACCGATAGCAAGTTATTACTAACGCTTTCAGAGCCAGCCCTGCTCAAACAGCTGATTATTACTTGGAAAAACCTAGACTATGTGCATTTATTCAATATTTACGGCTCTAAAGACCAAAAAAATTGGCAATTACTTAATAGCAAAACCCAAAGCGAAAAGAATTCACTGTTCGCTGGGGTAATTAACTTAGACCAGTTAAACACAGAAACGGCGCTGTATTTACGCATAGATCTCGCTGGTAACGACGTTTCTCAGCCAAGTAGTATTTTGGAAATTGAAGCCTTTGGTTGTCAAGAAGATGTCAGTCATAACATCGAATTAATTGATTGGTACTTAAGTGTGCCAACCGATGAAGACAACAATGGCAAATCAGACAGTATTAAGGAAACCGCGCTCGTTGGTGGTTATGCTGATCCGCGCTTTTTTACTTTGTCAAAAGATGGCGGCGTGGTATTTACCACCTCAATTTCAGGCTATCGCACCTCAACTAATACTAACTATGTACGCTCAGAGTTACGAGAAATGTTACGCAGGGGCGACACAAGTCAGCAAACCCAAGGGGTTAATAAAAATAACTGGGTATTTTCTACTGCACCACAAGCAGACCAAGACAATGCCGGCGGTATTGACGGCGAACTCAATGCTGAACTAGCAGTCAATAACGTAACAACCACCGGCGAAGCCTATCAAATAGGTCGCGTTATTATTGGTCAAATTCATGCTAATGATGATGAGCCTGCCCGACTTTATTATCGAAAATTGCCAGGCAATTCAAACGGCGGCATTTATCTCGCGCATGAAACCCTTGGCGGTGACGATAGCTATTACGACATCATAGGCAGTCGCACTAATACCGCAAGTAACCCCGTTGATGGTATCCCGCTAGATGAAAAATTTAGTTATTCAATAACGGTTTCTGGCCATACGCTTACTGTAAAAGTTGTCAAAGCTGATGGCAAAGCGTTTGAACAAGTCGTAGATATGACGACAAGCGGCTATGACCAAGGCAACCAATATATGTATTTTAAAGCTGGGGTTTATAATCAAAATAATTCCGGCGATGCCCATGATTTTGTCCGAGCGACGTTCTATCGAATCGATAATAGCCATAGCGGTTATTCAAACTAAAACAATAAGATAAGAGATTAACCATGAAGAATTTATATTTGCTATTTTTTTTGCTCAGCTTTACCAGCATGGCTGCAGAAACTAACACTGAGCGCTTTTTCAACGACCATCTGATCATAGAGTTGTCAACAGAGTTTAAGGCCTTATCTGACTCCGCTTTAGACAAGCGTTATGGCAAACAAAAAAATCCTCCCGCTTTTGCATTTAGCGATAAAGATAAATCGGTCAGCTTTACTTTTACGCAGTATTCCACGCCAGCAGATAAGAAAAGTATGAATAAAATTCATAAATCGCTATCTAATATCTTGCGTAAATCTAATGACAAAGCCCGTTGGAAAAAAGACAAAGTATATAACCGACTAGGAACTAAAGTTGCTGTATTCGAGTACGAGATCAAAGCTATTGGTAAATACCAATTCAATCTTACTTACGCATTACCCGTAGACGGAAAATTAACCTTTATTTCATTTACCACTACCGATAAAAAATACAAAAACAAATGGCTAGCCCTAGCCAGAGCAAGTATGGATTCAATACAGATCAAGGGTATTTAAGTGATAAAACACGTAAAAAATCCTCCTTTTCATCATTAGTCACTCGCTAAAAACTGATAAATCCAACCGCAATCCTCACATATTGGTTGACAAAGTGGCAATACAAATTAGTATTAAGATTAAACCAAATAGCAGCGAAATTTTTTTACCAAAAAAATAGTAGGATTATAATAATGAAAAAGTTAATGAATAAAACGATTGCTATATCAACCATTGCATTAGCAATGGTTGGTTGTAATACCGATACATTGCCTGACAAAATAGGTAACTCGTTTGGTCAACTTTCGCTATCAGGGGAAGCTAAAGTTGGTGAAACACTCACAACAACGTTAACCGATGCAAATGGCTTAGATGCATCAGCCGTTTCTTATACTTGGATGGCAGACGACGTAGCAATTGCTAGCGCAACATCGAGCTCTTTGTTATTAACTGACACTCAAGCCGGCACAAATATAAAAGTTACCGTTTCATACACAGATAACGATAACTATAGTGAAGTAATTACCTCTAACCCTACAGCCGATGTGTTAATCAACTTTATTGGCGCTATAGAAATATCAGGTACTTTAGAGTCAGGTAAGCTACTGACTGCGACCGTATTAGATGACAATGATTTTGACCCTGAAAGCGTAGTATATAGTTGGCTTGCAGATGATGTTGCTATTGTTGATGCAACAGAGTCTATCTTTGCGCTGACCGATGATGAAATAGGAAAAACCGTCGTTGTTACTGCTGCTTATAGCGATCTTGACGGTTATACAGAAACGCTTACTTCTGCAGCGACTGGCGTTATTGCTCCTGCTTCGGCGAATACGCCAGCAACATTTTCAGGTGATTTAACAGCAGCAATTGCTAACAATGTTAGCGGTGCGATTACCGGCACAGTCGTCGTTAGTGATGATGACGCCAATGAAAACGCAATGGAAGCTCAAGCTAACTTAACCACAACCTTCGGGACATTTTCTGTGTTAGCTACAGGCGAATGGACTTATACGCTTGATACTGCTAACACAACAGTGGCTTCATTGGTTAATGCCAATGATATTGTCACAGATACGGTAGCCATTAGCTCTGTTGATGGTACTGCGGCAGAAGTTGTTTATACCATTAGCGGCGCCGAAGATGTAGCACCAACAAAAGTGGCAAGACTTACTGATAACATGACAGATGATGCCGGTGAGTTACGTTACAAGTTATCTTCAAGTGATATTATCGCTGCCGGTAAATTAACTGTGTCGTTCCT
>TARA_B110000467_G_scaffold79044_1_pt1 | contig 20997 bp, 16 predicted proteins | sample TARA_B110000467 | Tara Oceans TARA_B110000467 (sample SAMEA4398341) | marine metagenome | biome: Polar Biome; feature: [MES] marine water layer (ENVO:01000295) within the mesopelagic zone...; material: water (ENVO:00002006), including particulate matter (ENVO:01000060) such as...... | reverse complement strand
GCATGAGTTTGCCCATGATGCCCTTTGGCGCTTCCCAGTTTGCGTTCTTGGCGGTCTTGAGTGCGAGAACGATTGTGTAGGAGGAGATGATCAGAGCAAAGGTGTTGATTCCACCAGGTAATAGGGTCCAGAAGTCACCAACTGAGTTTCCTAGCCCGTCGATCTTAGCGCCGCCAGGTCGGAGGTAATCGGATGCTGTGAGGACCCAATCATCAGATGATTGACAGCCCTCAAATCCACCGTCGCTGTTCTCAAAGGCCCACTTTGTGCACCATTCAGTACGCATTCGTAGGTACGAGGAAAAGAAGGTGGCGAACACCATGATTTCAGACATGATAAACACCCAAAGACCGACCTTTCGAATGTGGTCGCCTTCGAACGGATACGAGGTTGCAATTTGCTCACCGTGACCGATGAAGGGCAAATCTTCGAACCACCAGTTCGAGACGGCGATGACGATGATTAACAATCCTGAAACGCTGACGCCAAGCATGCCGAGTTCGGCAACGACCGTGTCATCGAGCAGTGCTTTGCAAGCGACGATGAAATCGGGCAAGCCCATCAAGAACACCATGATACCGAAGGCGAAGATGATCGGGGAGGCGGAGCCGTGGTGATCGTCACCATACCCGTCGCCATGGCCATGATCATCACCGTGGTCGTCTGCCTTTGGCTTACTTGCGTTCAAGAAACCACCAAGTCCGATGAATGCGGCATAGCCAGCCGTGAGGAACAGCATGGTCATGCCAGCTACACGGTAGGTGAGGTAGGAGAGGTGAGCCGCAACTTCGTCGTTGTGGGCTTCTTCCTTAGCGATGTACAACTCTGTGTCGTGATCTTCCCCTGAAATGGTTCCAGCAGCGACGGCGTCTTGCCATTCTTTCTTGGCGTCGTCGTAGTGATGATGTTCGTCTTCCCATGTGTGGTGCTTTTGGTCAGCGATGCCAACACCAAGCACGGCGAATCCAGCGACACCAATCGTGAGGATCAAGCCAGCCATCATAATGGCACGCAACCAGGTGCTGTTTGCGACGTCGTTTCCATGTCCGCTCATTCTTCGACCCCCTTTGCGAGTGGTGTAGCCAATTTCTTGAGCGGATTTTCCTTCTTCTGACCCGTGCCGTGATGGCCGTAGAGTTCGTTCATGTCACCCTGTGTTGGGATGTCATGGAAGGAAGGTGTAGGTGGTGGCGAGGTGGTCATCCACTCGAGCGACCATCCGCCCCACGGATCATTTCCTGCTGGCTCGCCGTGTCGGTTGGAACGGATGATGTTCCAAACGAGCAACAACTGACTCAATCCGAAGATGAAGGAGAAGGTACTGACAGCCATGTTGTACTCAGCAAAGCCGCTTTCAGTTGTGTAACTGTGCGTTCGGCGAGGCATGCCCATGATACCAAGTGCGTGCATGGGCCAGAAGGTTGCGTTGTAGGAAGCAAATCCAATCAAGAAGTGCCAAAGACCCAATGTTTCGTTGAGCTTGCGGCCCGTTGCCTTGGGGTACCAGTAGTAAACACCGGAGAACAATGCGAAGACAGTACCGCCAATGAACACGTAATGGAAGTGAGCGACAACGAAGTACGAGTCGTGGAAGTGGACGTCCAGTCCAGCCACTGGGAAGAACATACCAGAGATACCACCAAGCGTGAAGGTGACAAGGAATCCAAGCGACCACAACGTGTGTGTTTTCATGATGAGGCTGCCGCCCCAAATGGTTGCAAGCCAGTTGAACACCTTAGCGCCCGTTGGGATTGCTACCGCCATGGTGGTGATCATGAACGCAGCGCGCCAGAACGGATCCATTCCGGAGGTGAGCATGTGGTGGCCCCAAACGATGAAACCAACAACGCCGATACCAGCCATTGCAAAGACCATTGACTTGTATCCGAAAATCGAGCGTCGAGCGCTTGTAGCAAGCACTTCAGAGACGATACCAAACGCTGGCACAACGACGACGTAAACTTCGGGATGCCCGAAGAACCAGAACAGGTGCTGGAACAGCAAACTGTCGCCACCCGCAGTAAAGAAGACCGTGCCGAGGGTGTGGTCGAACAAGAGGAACGCCACGCCGATGATAAAGGCTGGAAGCGACATGTAGAGCATGAACACGCTGACGAAGACCGACCAAGCGAACAATGGCATCTTCATGAAACCGACACCGGGTGCGCGCATGGTGAACACCGTGGTGATGAAGTTCACACCACCAAGCGTCGAAGATGCGCCAAGCATCAGAATACCTGAGATGAACGCTGTCGTTCCCGGGTTCGAACCGTACTGAGCGAGTTCTGCCCCGAGGTTGGCTTCAGTCAATGAAGAGTAAGGTGGGTACATGACCCACGTAATGTCAGCGCCTTCACCGGACCAAATACCAGCGTAGATCAGCGGGCTCGAGAACACAAGGAGCCACAGACCCATAGCGTTGATTCGAGGGAATGCCAGGTCCTTTGCTCCAATCTGGAGCGGAAGCACGTAGTTCATGAAACCTGCAATCATTGGCATGGCGGCCAAGAAAATCATAGTTGTCCCGTGAAGGGTGAAGAAAGAGTTGTATTCCGTTTCGGTGAGGAAGGTGTTTTCAGGCAAGGCCAGTTGAATACGGAACAGCAGCGCAAGCACGCCACCAACGAGGAAGAAGGTGAATCCATAAAGGAAGTAGAGGATACCGACTTCTTTGTGATCGGTGGTGGTGAGCCAAGGCTTGAGGTAAGACCAGAAGTGCTCGATGGTGAAGGTCGAAGGGTTGCGGGCATAGAACACGTAGAGCACGCCGAGCAACACAAGGCCGAGAGCGAGTCCAATGGCGGTAATGAGCACGACAAGAGCACGAGCGCTTGGGGCAACTTCGCCAGCGTTAGCGCCAGGAATCATGAAGTCTGCTTGGTTCCAGTAATCGCCACCAGAGCCAGCGCCGCCGTTGACAGCGTTACCGTACACGGTGATATCGACAACTTTGCCGTCGTCGCCCGGAGCGACCCATTCAAAGTCCCAAGTTCGAACACCGTTGGCTTCTGCCGTGTGTGTCAAACCGCCGTCCATGTCGTGGCCAAGGGACTCATTGACGGTTGAAACCATGCCTGAGGAGGTGAGGATTCGGAATCCGCCTGCGTGGCCGTTCCATGGGTCAGCGCCCTCCGTGCTGCCTCCGTTGTGGAGTTCCATTGCATCGTTGACAACGGTGACGGTGAAGGGGTATGTTTCGCTTGCGTTGAAGCGTTCGGGGAGCCCTTCGACGATCACGGAGGTGTCGCCAGAAGCCCCACCGTGGCAGGTACATCCGTTATCACCTGCAGCACCAATACCTGTAGGCATGGCCTCAAATTGAGGGGTTGCTGCGAGCATGAGGAGCATGAGCGCAACGAGGGTGAGTGCACGGGTTCGCATCAGTAGCCGCCTCCATCATTTGACTTTAGAACGCCGCTGTCCCTTTCACAGGTATCGCCTTCTGTCGCAACGATGGTGACTTGGCCTTGCATCTTTGAGTGGTCAAGGCCGCAGTACTCTGCGCAACGAATAGGGAAGGTACCCATGTCATCGGGTTGAGCGTACATCACTGTTCCAGCCTCGAGTCCGGGGACCAAGTCTTCTTTGACGCCCCATTCAGGGAGCCAGAAGGAGTGTTGGACACCGACGTAATTTGGGTTCGATGCATCGGATGGTCGAGAATGGAGGTTCATGATGCTCACCTTGTCGCAAGGCAGGATGAGGTGTTCGCCGCCGGCGGTGGAAAGAATGGTGCCGACCGGGAGATGCTCCCATGTGTGAAGCAAATGATCTTCGCTGTCAAAGACGGTAATTTTTGAGTGGAGTTCCGCATCGAACATGGTGTTCATCAACGTCAACATGCCGACTGAAGCGTTGAGTGCATAATCGGTTTCCACGCCATCGATCGCGATGGTGATGTTGGTTGCCGTTGTGTTGAGAGCGTGGACCATCAGCATGTTGCCTGCCCATTCCACGTCGATGTCCGTGCCTGGATCTTCCCAGGTGAGGGCCTCGGTGTAGTGGAATTCCCAGAACCATTGCTTTCCGACGATTTGGATGTCAAAGGTTTCTTCGCTTTCATCAAGCGTCCAAACGGCTGTGTTGGATGCGAGCGCCATCATTGTGAGCCAGACCACAATGATGGTCGGCAGCACGTAAAACAACACTTCGAGTTTGGTATTGTGAGAATCAACGGGAAAAGACCCAACTTCGATGTGGTACTTATCCATGTTCTCAACGGGCTCAACGCCGTCGCGGTAGCGCACCATAGCGATGAACATCCACCCGAAGGTGAAAATCCCCACAATGATACTCCAAAACATGAACTTGTCATAAAGGACGTTGAAAACAGTGTCTTCAGCAGGCATAGATAACCCTCATGTTCATGGCCGTAGGGACCGGTCTTAAACCCTTGTCGAGCGCGCCTTCGTGACGAATGGCTTTCATCGCTTGAGTCTCGCGTTTGGCTTGCTTGGTTTCAGTGCCTTTATCGCGGTCGTTTTAGGCAGCGAAATTATTCGTATCAAGTTGATAAATGAGGGCGATAATGCAACATCATGACCACCGGCTCGTGCCTCCAGCCAACGCTGGACGGGGGAGTCCTGATGATGATTGAAGTCCAACCCGGCGCACATCGCGACCGATTGCTCGGCGTCAACCAGTGGCGTTCAAGACTGGGCGTTGCCGTTCAGGCGCAAGCGCAAAAAGGACAAGCCAATCAAGCCGTAATCAGCTACCTGTGCGAAGTTCTCTCCCAACCAAATTCAAGCTGCAGCATTGTGAACGGCCACACTTCAAGAAGCAAGACCGTTCGTTTTGAGAACATCGAACACGCAGAACTTCTGGGCACACTCACCCGCATGTTGGAGGAACAATGACTCGAGATACAAAGCATCGCTCGCCCCTTGGTTCAGGCGATGCAGCACTGCGTTTTCGTTCGGCCGGTGAAGCGTTAGCCGAAGCAAGAAGGCTCAATCGAATCGCGAATTGGCCGGTGTTGGTTGAGGGCAAACGAGACAAACTTGCGCTGTCTGTTCTTGGCTTTGCGGGGCCGATTGAAGTGCTCAATCGGGGCTGGCCCTTGGAGCGATTGGTTGCGTACCTCTACGAAACCTACGGACCGAGAAGTCCGGACGGGGGCCCTTCGATTTGCGTGTTGATGGATTGGGATCGCACGGGGGGGCGGCTGCAAAATGAATTACGGCGACGCCTAGAGGGCATGGATGTAAAAATCTCTGAAGCGTTACGAACGGTGCTGATGAAGGCGCTGAAGCCCGAAACGAGGGTCGTCGAATCCTTGAGAAGCATGGCTCATGAACTCGGCCCCTTCATCGATGAATACGACGCTGATCTCGAAGATTGAACCTCAAGAATCATCGGCAACCAGACGGGGACGCCCTTCTTCCTTGACCGTATTGAGGACCACGTGGGTGTAAGAGCGGGCAACCCCCTCAAGAGTAAACACCGTTTTTGTCAAATCGTCAAGATCCGCTCTGTCCTTTACCCGTGCCAGCACCATTGAATCCCAATCTCCAGTGACATCGTACACGGCGAAAACACGAGGGTCTGCCGCAATCTGAGTTTGAACGTCGATCATCCGCCCCTTCATGATTCGCAAACCAGCCATGATGGTCATCGACCAGCCGACTGCACTTGGATCAAGCATGACGCTGTACCCTTTGATGACACCCTTTTCTTCGAGGCGCCGCAAGCGGTTAAGAGCGGTCCCTTGAGCGATACCGACCTTCTTGGCCAACGCTCTTTGACTGATGCGAGCGTCTTCGAGCAAGACTTCGAGGATGGCTCGGTCGGTGTCATCGAGGTTCATGCGTCATCACCAACTGTTGCTTTATCGCCATCACCTTCAACGCTTCGGAGAGCCTCTTTCGGTGATGGAAGCCGGAGGTATTGAGTCCAAGAACCAAGTTCTTCGACTTCAACATTGAGCGAAACATGGCAGTCTCGTTCTTCGAGGTTCTTGAACCGGACCGAGAATTCATGATGCCGCCCGGCATCGATTTTGATCCGCTTGAAACCACCGCGTATCACCCATGGCTCGAAGCAGGCGCACCCGTTGAGGGACAAGGGCTGGGTGCCAGCAAGCAGACGGAATTGCAACACGGGCGGGTCGGCGGTGGACCACTGCGCATCGATTTTCGGCATGCCTTTTTCTCGCTTAAAGGAACCAAGCACAGCACCCGATGCAACCACCGCGCACAGAAGAAGAATGAAACCGGGAAGGAAGAAATTACCGGCTGAAACGCCGTCCCAACTGGTCGGGGCTGAAGTGTGATACAGCCCGAGCAAACGGTTGCCTTCGTCGCCTTCGAGGCTGCCAAAGAAAGCCAGCGTGATGTGCCACCCGTGAGGTTGTGCGTCAAAATCGATTCCGGCAGCCAGCAAGTGGCTCGAGGGGATGAGCCATGTGGTTTCAGTGGTGTTGTTTGCATCGTTGAAGAATCCTACTTCAGGCATCATGTCGCGCACCAAATTTTGTGCGACGCGACCATGGTGGTCAACCGCCCTGTCTTCACTGATAAAAATGGAAAGCACCGTGGAGTTGTCAAGGTTGAACCTGGGTGTGAAGGTCACAGGCATGGACAATGCTACGCCCCCCGTGTCGTCCCGAACAAGGTGTATCTCGCCTTCAAGGTCGATTACAAAATCATCGTATTGCTGGTCAGCCGCCCCTGAACGCGTTGGCTGACCGTCGTAAACCGTAACGGATTCATTCGGCAAACCGAGTTGTCCAATCCGGGCTTTCGCGTCGTCATCGGGCCAATTGGAACCTGTTTCATCGCTCCATGGCCACCACGACAAATGCACACCGTCACCAGATGCATGAGGGGCTTCGCCGGTGCGATCGATGAACGATTCAATCAGCATTTGAGAAGGGTGTTCCGGCGCAGGTATTGCCTTGGAAACGGTGTCCACTTGATGATCTTCAGCAAGGGCGAATGGAGCCAGACAGGTGCAGAAAAGCAACAACAACGTTGGGAACAAAATCAAGCGCTGCATATCAAACCCTCATTCTTCCTCATCGGCCTCGGTTGGCATATCGAGTTTCATCCGCAGCACATCTCGGCCAACTCGATCGATCATCAACGTCAAACGCGCACCGACCCATCCTGACACCAGCGCAGGCCCACATGGCAAGTCGCAGGACATCAAAATTGGGCCCTCTTCCTCAAGCGGCCCAAACCGTTCCACATAGTCGTCCATCAGTGGAGACCATCCGCGCAGCATGCGTCGGAGCGTTTCGGGCGCAAGGCTGTGCCTCGGTGGGGCAATCAATGGACGCAGGGCGGGCACCGATTCCTGACGGGACCGCCAAATTTTCCGTTTCTGTGTGAATGCCGGCAGACCGACATGAATTAATTTGAGTGGGTGGAAGGTTCCAGCAGGCCAGAGGTTCCCTTTTTTATTGGGGCATTGTTGACTGAAAATTCGTTCTTCAACCAGCTTCGGTGCGATGTTGAGCCGCTTTCCACGGTGCCACCACGACCAGTCGCTTTCCGTGATGCCGTAGCGCTGTTGAACCTCGTCGATGATGGGTTGAGGGGCTGGGAAAATGGAATGCCGGTTCGGACCGGGCAGGTCAAGCACCATCGGCACCCAACCAGATTCTGGATTCTGGTAGCGCTTTGGAACGAACGTTCGTGCGAAATTCTCAGGGGTCGCTTCTGGCTTATGGCGCAGTCGGGCGACGAAAAATCCACCTGTGTCGTTGTCATGGTGGTACAAGCGAACACAATGCGAAAGGCTTGCTTCAATCGTGGATTCGAGCGGTTCATCGACTTCAACTTCGAGTGCCTCTGCCATTGCTTTGCGTTGGTCGGGGGAGAAGTGAGAGGCATGGATGGACGGGGCTTTAAGTGCTGCTTGGCCGACATAAGGTTCACCCTCTTCATCCAAAATATCCCATGAACGAAGCCCTTCATGCAACTTCAAACCTTGGAGGTTCGAACGATCGATTGGAACGAGCTCGAGCCAAGGGGAACGCCTCAACAATTCCGCTACAACGGCTTCGTTCTCACAAGGGTCCATGCTGCATGTCGAGTAAATTAGGTCGTGACCTGGCCGCAACAAGTTGGCGCCTCGCCATGCAATCTCTACCTGCAATCTGAACAAACCTCGACCGGCTCTGGGCGTCCATTTCCACCAGACGTTGCGGTTTTTCCTTGATGTTGCCGAACCCGTGCAGGGAACATCAGCAACGATACCATCGTATCCAGGAGGGGGGATTCTGCCAAGATGCCTGCCGTCTTGTTGGTTGATCAGCATGTTTGAGATGGCCAATCGGCCGCGGTTTGAAACCAACATGTTGACCCTGCCGGATGCCGGCTCGTTCGCCACAACAACTCCTTCCGGGTGAATGGCTTCTGCGATTTGAGTGGCTTTTGAACCCGGTGCGGCGCACATGTCAAGGATCAGTTCACCAGAGGTGGGTTGGAGCACAACAACTGGCAGCATGCTCGCTGCTTCTTGACGGGTGATGCGCCCAGATTCGTGCATCAAGGCCATGATGTGTTTGGCCCGTGCATCAGGGGCCTGACCTCGAGCGAAGGGCATCTGCCAAGCAAAGCCATCTTGGGCCCAAGCCAATGGTTTGCCGCCGATGGAGGACAAGATCGATTCCGTCCATTCACGGTCATACCTGTTCGGGGTGATTCGGAAGGTTTCCGGAAGCGATTCGGTCGCTGAAGACAACCATGCGTCAAGGTTCAGCCCAAGGTTCGCGGCGAGTTTGGCCAATGGCGTGTCCCTTGCCACGGCGAGCAGGTCTTGGTCTTGCCATTCGCCCCCCCCCATGCCTCTCGGTTCGGCCGCCTCGCTATTTTGCTTCCGCCATGCTCAAGGGGTGAGTCCTTGTGGTCGAAATCATGTTGGGGGACACCTTGCCGTGGTTTTTCCCTGTGTTAGCCCTCGTGTTGTGCCTGTGGTTGATGATCGGATCGATTGAAAAGAAAAACCCTGGCGATGCTGACGCAGGTTCAGGCTTCCTACCGTTGCTTGTCCATTGGATCCCCCCGGTGATGTTCGCGTGGTTGTTTCTTCATCGCTTTATTGCGATTATGACCTCAGATTCCTCGCACATGGAGGTGCTCCAATTTCTACCAGACGGGGCATCTGTGGCCAATCGGATGACCCTGTTATTTGCCGGACAAGGCGGACTTGAATTCGCAGCCTTGAGCGCTGCCGTGTTTGCGGTATGTTCCCATCGGCTCCCGAGCGTGATCGCCATGGGAGCGCAAGCTGCAACGGCTGTGCGCCAGCGAATGATGATGTATTGTGCGCTGTGTTTGCTGCTCAGCGCAGGCGTTTTTTTCCCGGAACAAGCCTACACTGCATCGAATCCTTTGCCGATGGACATCGTCGGGAAGATCCCCCCTCTCTCAGCCGCCCTCTTGCCGGTGCTCTTTGCCCTGATGGTGATGTTTGGTGGAGAATTATTTGCTGCCTCAAGCGTCTATAACATCGATGCAGATTTTTCTATTTTGGCCAAGAAAGCAACCGTCAAGTGCGTGGTGCTGACCTGTCTTTGCCTTGCTTGGCTGTCAACTGAACCACTGATTTGGTCTGATTGGAAGAGCGATCCCGCAACGCCAACCCACCTCGTAGCGTTGCTCATGATGGTTCATGCCACCGTCGTTTTAGCCGCTGTATTGCAGCCATCAAGGCGCATTGAAACGCGTCTGGTTCATGGCGAAGCGAGAAGCGTTGCGCTCTTAGTGAATGTAGGCGTAATCGCTGTTCTCATGCTGCTGTCCACCGCTTTGTTGTTGCGAAAAGAGTCGACGTTTAGCGCTGGAGGGGGCGCGACCCTCTATGCGCTGTGGCTGTGCACGGCGGTGCTTGGTGCAATGCTGTTGGTTCAATTCATGCCGACGCTTGGTTTTGATGCAGCGCCCAGGCCAGAAACATGGTGGCTTCGAGCAATGGGGCTCGTCGTCCCGATGATTGTGATGGCCATAACGCCTCTAGGGGTTTATCTTATTCCGGCAGTTTGGCTTGCTTTGGCATGGAGCATCGTTGTGCCTTGGATGATCGAGTCGGATGTCCAATCGCCGTCAATGGGCTTCGTGGTGCTTCCGTTGGTCGCGGCGACATGCGCCGCCCTAGCGCTACCAATGCTTGCCAGTCATGCCTTCCTTGCCGGTTTGTTGGCCAGCCTTCCCGCGTTGCTGGTCGCTGTGTTGGGTATGTTGGTGCACAAACCATCAGCCACACCAAACCCCTCCGAAAACCGGCCTTGAGAGGGCCATCATCGTCGCGCTTCTTATAGCCAATTCAGGAAGCCTCGCAACTGGAATCTCCGGATTTCATGGGATGGGACCCTACATGGCACGAGCATTTAGAGAAGGCGTAGAGCAGAACAAGCGAATCAAAACGAACGTCCGACGGCGCAGTTGGAGCCCTTTGAGGGACTTGCGCGGACTGAAGACAAGAACCGAGCGCATCGGTGAAGCGATGGGTCCACTGGTCGAAATACCGGCTATGGTTCGAATTGAAAACGAACATTGGGTTTTCGAGCGCATCGAAGAAGGCGTGCTCTACAACCTCACACACAAACTCATATTGCACGAAGAAGAAGGTGAGAAAATCATTGGTGCTACAACCGATATGGAAACAGCAATGAAGGTTGCCAAGTGCATGGCCATCAAGGAACAACGAATCATTATGATTCAACCGCTGTGACCCTTTTAGGCCACACGATTTCTTGGTGTTCCAAAAACACAGCGTCATATACCCCCTTTTCCTTATTATTCTCATGGACGGAACACTGTCAGAAACGAAGAAGGGAATTACAGCCACAAACATCGCAGGGTACACACTCGGCTTACTGGGGCTTTTCACCATAGTAGGAACATCATCAATCGCCGCAATCTTACCGTTGCTCTTTGCACCGGTCGTTTGCGCGGTTTTCGGTTTGCTCCTCTACCGATCGCAACCAAACAACGTGCAAACAGCAATCGCAGTTGGAGTCACGGCCACATCAACCCAAAACTGAATGTGAAATTGCGCTCTGTGTGATACCCGCACGCTGCATTGAAACAAAGCCCAGGAATGGGGTTCGAGACAAGAACCCAGTGCCCTTGGTGATTCATCGGAAGCACAAACGCTACGGGATGATTTTAAAATCAGATCAAAGGGTTTCTGGACCACCAGAGGCAATGGTGGGCAACTGCCTGAGTTCACCGTAAAAATCAAACTAAATCTTTCAGTTGAACCGATTTTCATCCACAGCACGCCTTGAAGGGCGGTATGCTGTGTTTTGCCCGTATATGGCCTCAGAAGAGGTCCAAGATAGCGCCGACAACGCCCTGGTTAACGAGGTAGAAAAACGCACCAAGTGCGATGCATGCGAAGTAGACTTGGCCGGGGGTAATCTTCCAAGCGTCTTCAGACTCCTCATCGAAGTAGCGAATAAGACCTGCAGCCTGCTGAATTCCGCTGCCATCGGATTTCTTCTTAGAAGCCATGTGAATCAATCTCTGCGAGATGCCTCCCCTTTATCAACGCGACGCGGCCAAGGCAAGCGCCCAAAATCACTCTTCTTCTTCATCTAGGGACGTAAGATCCACAATTTCGAGGTGGGCATGGTCAGAAAATTGGGAAGATGACTCGGTTCTGAGAAGCATGCCATCAGGAGCTGCAGCGGCGTAATCTGAACTCAACAATCCGGTTCCCGGATCTGCTTCAATCAAGGCCGCCTCGATGCGAGCAAGAGCTCGCTCCAACCCCGGTGCGTTCTCGTCGGCCAGAGCATTGCGGGCGATATCGAGATCGAATTGGGCTGCTGCAAAAGACACTTGGGCTTTCTCTAGGATCCACTCTGGGCCTTCCTCCTGCATTTTCATCCTCTTCTCAACCTCGGTTGATCGTTGCTCAAGCACTTCGATTGAGGCTTCAAACGTGGCCTGAGCCGCCTCCATGCCTTCCCGCCAAACACCTTCATTGGTCTTTAGGGTTACAGAGGAGTGGTGCTTAGCAAGCCATTTACCAGCGGCTTTTTGATGCCTAAACTCCCAGGGGTTTCTGCCAATTGATGCTTTCAAATCAAACATCAGCCGCATGCGTTGCTCGAATGGGCCGGTGATTTCGATTGCATTGAGGTACCCCGAATTGAACAAACCGAAGCCCCAGTAGGCATCGGATTCGATTCGAACGCTAAGCACGCCGCTTTGCGTTTCGAAAACCCAGCGTTGCTCGTTGAATTTAGGAGGCTGAGAAAAATGAGGGGTGTCAGGTTGAGATAGGTTCGCTAAGAGAGCGGTTGCAACGTCACCAAGGTAAACCAAATTGCTCGGTAACGTGAAGCCTTTTGGCCGCAAGAGGTTGCTGTCAAGCTCAACCTTGTGGTTTGCATTGGCTCGATGAACTTGGGCAAAAATCCGACTCACTCCCGGCGCCAAACTCCCCCCTGCCATGACCCTCGGTTGTGGCTCCAATGCATCAATGCGACCCCTTTATGATTTCTCAGAGGCGGAAGTATTGAAGGGCGCCACCTCGCATGGCGATGCAAGTGAGACAATGACTGCCAAGAAGGGTTCCTCCAAGATTGAAGCATTAACTGCATTGCCTGGTGTTGGCGCTGCGACCGCAAAGAAACTCATCGAAGCAAAAATGGACAGCGTTTCGAAGATCGCTGGTGCAGGTTCAAAGAAACTTCAAGACGCTGGACTAAGCGCTGTTGTTGCCAAAAAGGTAAGCGCCGCTGCCAAGGCTGCTGAAAAGGCAAAAACTGCAACCAAAGCCACGGCTTCCAAGGCCAAAAAAGCCACCAAAGCAACCGCTTCGAAGGCCAAATCCGCTACCAAAACAACCGCTACTAAAGCAAAATCCGCCTCCAAGAAAGTTGCTGCAAAGGCCAGCAAATCGACTAAAGCAGCGGCATCGAAGGCCTCGTCTGCGACACAAAAGGTTGCTTCAAAGGCCAAAAGTAAGGCAAAAGCCGCAGCAGCCAAAGGAAAGGACGCTGTCAGCAAAACTGTTCCTGCAAAGAAATCCAAGGATGGCCGCAAAGGATCCACGCTCAGCGTTCCCCGTAGCGTTCAAGATATGCCTTGGTTTAAGAAAAAGTGACGCCGATGATTGCGTTTAAGCGCTATTATTGAAAACCGTCATTGACCACAATCATTCATGCCAAGGAGGAAGTACGGCCGTTTACGGAAAGCGGTTGAACTTCCCTCGAAGGAAAATTGTTCGCGGTGCCGGTCGGGTAAATTCTGTCCACTTGACGGTCATTCGGGCCAAGATGTGGTTCCAAAGCGTGCATGGGCTGGCCCTGCTGCTGTTGCAAAGCGCAAAGCAAAGCGAAAATAATCACTCGACGCCGTATGCGCTTGTAGAGGGCGTGTTTTCTTCCACAGCTTGGATGCCTTCGGTTGCTTCTGCAGCGGCCTCGATGGTCTCTCTGGTCGCTTGAGCTCGATGGTATACTTCACGCAGTGTTTGATCTGATATTTCGAGGTAGACGCGAGTTGTGGCGATGCTGGAATGGCCGAGGAGCCGCTGAATGGTGACCAAATCGGCACCGCGTTCCAAAAGTCCGGTTGCGAAATTATGCCGTAGCACGTGCGGTGTCAACTTTCCTTTGGGCAAGGAAGCCTCGGCTGCAAGCCTGTCCATCAGCCGCTGCACGCCCCGTGGTTGAAGTCGGCGTCCAGCAGAATTCAACAGGAATGCAAAATCTTCGCCTTTTCTGCGCGCTTCTCGAACCGGAATCCAAGCATGTATGCGTTCGAGCGTTCGGCGGGTGAACAGCACAAGTCGATCCTTGTCCCCTTTCCCTCCAAAGACCCGCGCAGAGCCATCTTCAAGATCGATGTCATTGATGTCAAGGTTGCACACCTCGCTGACGCGCAAGCCCGTGTCAAGCATCATGGTCACAACAATTGAAGCAACGGGATTTTCACTGTTGGCTGACGCTTCGAGCACCATCGACATTTCTCGACGGGTAAGCGTTCGCGGCAGGCGCCGCCCGGTGCGCGCACGGGCCAAATGATCAGGCCAGCGGTGGCCAAGCCACTTCAGCAGGTGCCTTGCAGCAGCCAACCGTGCGTTGTAGGTGGTTGGTCTGAGTTCCGAAAGGGAATGCGTCCAACGATCCAGACGGCCGTTGAGTGGCTCCATCCGTTCGGCTAGCTCTTCGATGCTCATGGATTGGTACGCGCTTTCATCGAGAACCAACTCTCCTGGCAACGTCGTTTCCACCAAAGCCCTCAAACCGCTGGCATAGGACTTCTGGGTGTTTTCGGATTTGTTTTCGGAGCGCAAGGCTTGGCGATAACTGGTCACCCATGGAAGATCGGCCATGTGAACAAGACGAGGAGGAAGTTCAACTGTCGACGCGTCAAGCCTTCGTTGGCTTGGTTTCAGCGCCTTGCGTTGCCGCTCGTTTGTTCTCCGCTTTTCCATTGGCGTTCACCGCCTCCCGCCTGAGCGAGTGTGCATCCCGTGCTCCGAAGAGCAGTTTCAGTACCGTATGGTCCCATATCAAACCACCGCGCGATGTCACGGTTGCCAAAACCGCTTCAGGAGGGGTTTGTTTTCGCCGACCTAAGCGTTCGTCTCTTCGCGCTCGTCAATTTCGAAGGCATCGTTTGGAACATCGAGAATGGCTTGCCTCAATGACGCTCGCAATTTTGTGAGTTCCCCATAACAAACAAGAATGTCGTCCCAGCGCAGCTGAATTTCGTTTGGAGGGTTCCAAATTAGGCTGTTGTCCCGGGAAAGTGCGAAAACAGGAATTTCCGCTTCTGATTTGAATAAACTTGCGAGCGGCTTGCCCACCACATTCGGGTGGTTTCGAATTTGAAGGGAGAGGACGCCAGCCCCTGGGACGGTGCGAAGCAACTGATCTAAATCGACTTCAGAGAATTCTGTTTCGCTCATGACATAGTCGATAATCGCTCCTGCGACGTTGACGCCGCTTGCTTTCTCAATGCCTTCAAGTCCGGGCGAGGAGTTGACTTCCAACACGAGTGGGCCATCGTCGGATTCAAGCAAATCCACTCCAGCAACATGCAGACCAAGCACTCGAGCAGCGCGACACGCTGCTTCTTCGAAATCCGGGGGCAAATCGACTTTTTCGACCGTCCCGTTCAGGTGATAGTTGGAACGAAATTCCCGCCCGCGCGCTCGCCGTCGCATGCTCGCAACCACTCGGTCGCCAACCACCAGAGCGCGCACATCTTTCCCGTGGGATTCGGCAATGTATTCTTGCACCAGAACGGCCCGCCCTGTCAGCAACAAACCTTGTACGAGGTTGTTTGCTTCACGGAGGGTGTGCCGAAGAAAGACACCTTGGCCTTGTGTTCCCTGTGTGACCTTGATGACAACAGGGAGCCCTCCAACGAAGTCCACAGCCGTTTCCACATCGATGATGTCCCTGACATAGGTTGTGCGAGGAACGGGGAGTCTGTTCCGAGCGAGGATTTGCGAAGCATGCAACTTATCACGGCTCTGAAGGATGCCCCCCCCGCTGTTTGCAGTCCATATGCCCAGTTGCTCCAAATGGCGCAAAACGGCCACGCCGTGCTTGGTGATCGAGTGTCCGATTCGAGGGATCACCGCATCGAAATTGAAGGGCTCGCCGTTGTGGAGTACGTCGATCCTACCGTCAGCGACAAAAAGTGAAAACTTCATCGGGTCCGCAACATAGGGGTCGAGGCCTCTCTTTCTCGCTTCCTCAACGAGGCGTCGAGTGCTGTACAAGCGCGGCCCTCTTGAGAGGATCGCCAACCGAAGGTCAGAGCGAGACGCATCATTGACGCGGTGCTGCTCATCTTCTGTGCTCATATCCCCTCGACGAAGGAACGCGCCTTTCAAGTGCTCGCTTGGAATCGGAACAAACATGTCAGAAGAACAGGTCGAGACCACTGCGGCAGAACCAACTGTAGACGCTGACCGGGATGAAGAAGTTCAAGCCATGACGCTTGAACAACGCCAAGAGGCTCTCAAACAATCCCGCTGGAACGTTTTTTTGTGGCTCGGTATTGCGGTCTTGATGTTTGGTTTCGCTCTTTTCCCAATGTCCTTTGACGAAAGTTATGACGGCTTCACCAACTCTGCTGAGAAAGACATAGGTTGGGTTTGGGGGCCTTCGCTTCCAGGTGAAGATTTCATGGATGTACCATTGACGATCGACGCCACAGTGCAAAATCCACCGGCTGAAATTGATGTCCACCTTGCCGCTTATGCCTTGCAAGAGAAAGATTGCGCTCAAAATTTAGGGGCACAGACAGAACTTGCTCGCACAGGGACAGACCACAATTACCAGTACATTTTGCTTGAAGAACCGCCTGTTGCAGGCGGAGAATACACCTTCGATTTCAAACTCGATTCCGGACACTACTGTGTGGTTGTGCAATTTGTCAACAGCGATGGAAGCAACATCGGTGACGCGTCAACAAGCATGACCATCGACGGCGCTGTGTATCCAAATCAAGTGATTGCGGGTATTTTTGGCATCGTTTGCTTGAGCCTCTCTGCGTTTGCCTTTATTGGTGCACAACGTCATGGGGAATCGGTCAGAAGCTTGCTTGAAGGGGATTTGGAAACCACTGAAACCAAGGTGCTTGCATCAATTTCAAGCGAGCGAATTGCTGCCGGTCCTGCCGCTGGCCCTCCTGGTGCCGATGGCCCTGCTGGCCCACCCGACGCAAGCGGGCCGAGCGGCCCGCCACAAAAGGCGGAACCCGCCACCCCTGAATCACCACCCGCTGATGCACCCATTGGCGATCAGGCGGCTGAACAAAGCTACACCTACGAGCCGGCTGAAAATGGATACTTCTTCCGAAAGATGCCAGATGGATCTTACGATCAAACCGTCTATGTGCAAAACGAAGACGGAACCTACAGCCCACATGAGGCTTGACCGCTCGTTTTCACCTCAGCCAAAACCCATGCTTGGGGGTGCTCATGGAGCGCCATCCTTGAAAGGGATAGCCGACAGGCCTCAATTGGGGTTCAAGCATGAGCGATGATGTAGCATCGACATTAACGGTTGCTAAACTGAAGGCCCTATGCATTCTCAATGACCTGTCAACCTCAGGAAAAAAGAGTGAATTGGTCGCTCGTTTGCTGAAAGCTGATCTCACTCACAAGGAAGTGGGCCTGCCCGAACAAGCAGCACCTGAAATCGAAGTGGAGGCGGAACAAGACGAATTTGTTATGTCCATGGAAGATGAAGACACCCTCACCCCCGATGTCGAGCCGGAAAAGGAACAAATGGAACCGGCTAAGGTGGAAAAGGTCCACGTCTTGGAAGCTGAAATCCTCGAGGCCGATTTGGTCGAGGAGGAGGCGCCCGCGCCTGCACCAGTCAAGGTCAAGAAAGGCGCTGGTAGCGCACAACCCGCAACCTTACTGGACATCATCAAGAGGCCTCAGGTTGCTGCCGGATTAATGGCACTGATCATCTTGGGCGCTGGTGGTTATTATTACATCAACAACCAACTTGAACCGTTTACTGCAGACCAATTGCGCTACGGTGATGAGATGCGGTACACCATAAAAGACGGAACCTTCCTCGCCACAGACGGCTTTGTAGAATTGGCATTGGAACAGCTTGAAACCGAGGATGAAATTTGTAAATTCTCCTTGCTGTTTGAAGGCGATGGGACGCTTGCGATTACGGAAGGTGGCACCGATCAATTGTACGCAGAAGGATCGACCGACCGCCTTGGAGCGGTTGTGGCGAAAGGCGGCATGGGTGGCCAGTGGTTGGCCGTTGAGAGCATCAACAGCAACACCCTCGACAAGTTCACGGTTCAACGCCACCTTACCAACGCCTTCAATGGCTGTTCTTCGACCTACATTCGCGCTGACGGGAGTGCGGAAATTACCACCAAACAACACACTGAACTGAGGGAGCAAGCCATGCTTTCCACTCAAGCAGATTGGGAGGTTGATTTGCCAGATCCAATTGGTCAATACCGCGGCACGACGGTAAGTTATGGCGTGGGTGGATTGCTTGGTGGATTGGAATCATTAGCTCCTGGTTTTGCAATGATGTTGCAACCAATTGAGGTTGAGGATTTGCTCGGCAACAGCTTGATTGATGTCGGTGCCAGCGGCAGCAGCAATGGCTGGGATTGGCGGGTCATCGGCATTGATGAATTTTCCAACAACGCCGCGTGGAAGGTGATCGCCACTCACCAAGACATCAAAACATACTGCCTAGGCTCCGCTACGATGGAACTGTGGATTGAAGAAGGCAACCCTTGGGCGGCGAAACAAAAGGTCGATGTGGTCATTTCAAGTTCTTCGACAAATCAACAAGACTGTTCGACAACCTCGCAAATACTCAACGATCTGGTGTTGCCAGAAGGTGAATTGGAACTGCACCATGTCTTCGAACGCACGTCCATTGAACGCGGTCAAAAGCAACTGGATTTGGGCAGATCGTATTCTTCCCGTCCTCAAGCCAATCAATTGCAAATCGATGAAAAGGATTTGAACAGTTGGGGTGGAAACGAGCCGCATATGCCCGATGAAACCACAATGCGTTCGCACGATTTTGAACTGGCAATCGGCTGCTTTGATTACTTCCAAGGCGAAGCGAGTGGCGCAACAAATGCCATCGACGACAGCGGCTACATCTGGCGAGCAACAACAAAGGACACGGCTCAAGGCAGTGAATGGAACATGTCATGGGTGGCCCAAGATGAAAGCGCTGGATGGATTAAGTTCAATCTCACGGGAACGCCGAGCGAAAGCGCTTGTGAGTTCACAGAAAAAGGAGTCTTTGATGACAGCGTTGCGTTCAACAGGGATGCAATCCCCGCAACGCTCAACATTTCCACCATGGAACAACGCCTGTCTGATGCGGTGTTGTATGAGCAACTTAGCGGAACCGACCAGTTCTTTACTTCCTCTGGCACTTTTGCCACAGATGTTCAGGTCGGCTATCTTGTCGTGGTGCCCGGCGGCGATCTCAACACTCTGCTCTCAAACCTCGCTAGCGATGCTGACGGTGCGGTTTCAATCGATATGTCGCGAACATGGGACGGCAACGACGGATGGGCGAATCAACTGAACCTCCTCGCCGATGCAAATGAAGGCCGTTTGCTTGGATGGAGCCTGATTCAGCAGCCGCAATAAGCGCTCATTACCGGCGAGGGTCGTACGGTGGCAGGCTTCCTAAATCAGGGGCAGAGGGCACGCTTGCAAACTGCGGTGGCGCATAGGCCTGAGGTGCTTGAGTGAAGGCGCTTTGTTTGGCTTGCTTTGGACGGCGAGGCCGTGTGACAAGGAATGCCAACAATGCGATGACAAAGACGACCGCTGAGACGACAAGAAGAGCGTTGTTTTCCAACGTCGCTAGGAACTCTGTCGCTTCACTGGCGTTGGTTTCATCATCAACAACCGGGACCGGTGGTGGCGGGTTCCATACGAGGTAGGTAATCGACCATCGAACACTGATTTGACCGCGCTCGTCGCTTATTGTCGCGGTGATCGATTCTGGGCCAACAGTTCCGTTTGTGTCGCAAAGGTATTGACCAAACTCAGAGGCCGGAGACGAGCAATTGAAGGCTTGTTCCTCAAACACCCATCCTGTCGCAATCACCGTGTTGTTCCTGTACCACTGAACGGTTGGGTTGAGCCTCTCGAGGCTTTGATTGTCAAGGGAGACAGAGAGGGACAGCTGAAGTGTATCATTTGTTGCGTTCAAGGTCAGGCTTCGAAATTGTGGCGAGGCGGAAACGTAGGCTGAACGATCGATGTCCTGATCAATCAAGCCATCGCAGTCATCGTCGAGGCCGTTCCAACGCTCATTGGCGGAAGGCGAAATGAGACTGTTATTGTCGTCGCAATCGTTGAACCAACGGTAACTGTCCCCATCGTTGTCAAGGTCGGGATAGAGTGGGTCTGTGTTGGTGGAAAAGAGTTCAATGCCATCAAGCAAACCGTCCCCGTCGGTATCGGGATCAAACGGGTCGGTGCCGTAAACCAGGTACTCTTCCATATCCAAGAGGCCGTCGAAGTCAGCGTCTGTGTCGATGAAATCTTCATCGATCTCCCCGTTGCAGTTGTTGTCGAGGCCATCCAAGGCTTCAGCCATACCGGGGTTGAACGAGGCGTTTGTATCGTCGCAGTCTTGGAACCAATAGTACCCGTCCATGTCTGAATCGTTGTCTTTGACAAGAGGATTGGTGAGGTGAATCAAAACTTCTGCCCCATCTTCGAGTCCGTCGTCATCCGAGTCATCGTTTTGCCAATCGGTGCCGTAATCATGGTACTCTTCGAAGTCGTACAGGCCGTCGCCGTCCACATCTGTGAGGTTGAAACCTTCATCCCAGGTGCCGTTGCAGTCGTCATCGATGCCGTTCAGCACCTCGAGGGCATTAGGGTAGACATCCGGGTTTGAATCGTTGCAGTCTTGGAACCAATAGAACCCATCTGCGTCCGCGTCCGCATCGAACACAAGTGGATTTGTCCCGTAGATGTTCACTTCATCGCCATCTGACAAAAGATCGTCGTCGGTATCGTTGTCGAGCGGGTCTGTCCCATTTACGAGCACTTCTTGCCCGTCGTCAAGACCGTCCATGTCCGTGTCAGTGGAGAGCGGATCTGTTCCATAAACGAGCACCTCCAGGCCGTCATTTAGTTCATCATCATCCGTGTCAATGTCGTTGGGGTCGGTGCCGTAGACGTCTGTTTCATTGGCATCGCTGAGGTTATCACCGTCTGAATCGAGGTTTATCTGCGTTCCATGAATGATGAGTTCCCATTCCTCGAGGGTCCCGGTGTCGCCGTAGCCTTGATCTTCGACCGATAATGTCCACGTGCCTCGGCTGTCTTCGCCCCAGTGTTGAACGGAGCCGAAGCGCCAATTGTTGTAGTCGTTGTTTTCGTCATCGTGTTTTTCAGAAAGAATGCTTTGGTGGCCCGATGGGCTTGTCAAAGTGAGCGCGATATCGCCACGGAAGTTATGCGGAATGTCGACGATGACATCGAGGTTTTCGATTTGAATCGCTTCGGTCACTGTTGTGTTGACCTCGATGT
>TARA_B110000467_G_scaffold151540_1_pt1 | contig 21159 bp, 22 predicted proteins | sample TARA_B110000467 | Tara Oceans TARA_B110000467 (sample SAMEA4398341) | marine metagenome | biome: Polar Biome; feature: [MES] marine water layer (ENVO:01000295) within the mesopelagic zone...; material: water (ENVO:00002006), including particulate matter (ENVO:01000060) such... | reverse complement strand
AGCGATCAGCTTCAATGTTATTGACCGATCAACATCATGTTATTACGCATATCACGTGTTACATATTGATAGCTGTAAGAGCCAATACCTAATACTACTTTTGAAGCAAAACCTTTATCCATTAAGCGTTGTAAAATCTGACGTTGGCGTTTTAAGGTGATCGCATCTCCGTAAATAGCACCAATGTGCTCATCAAGGATTTTGAAGCCTTTACTACTAGTTGTTCCGCCAAATGTATCCCACAAACATTCGATAAGTCCTTTAACTTCACAGGGCATTAATTGAATAGCTTGTACGTTATCAAAGCCGTTATTATCGCAACCACTATTTTCAAAACCATAGTATTCACCATTCCAGCGATATGCTTCATATCCCTTTTCTAATACGTCTTTTTCAGCTTCATCTTGTGTTTGGAATAGCTCACTGTACTCAGAAACAGGAGAATTTTTATAACCTGTTAATATTTTTACCGGATCTCCAGAGTCTGGGCGAATCACTAATGTGCCATCGCGAGCCATTATTTCGTCTTTAAGCTGTGGAAGATAATCAGTTACTAATGTCCAAAAATCCCAAGTATCAGATACAACACTTAATACACCAGTTGGAGATTGTTCCTTCATTAGATATTTGAAAAATTCAATTTCCCCTTCCATGATCCAAGAACAAGTAACAGAGTGTTCAGTAGCATCTACAGAGCAGCCAACAAGTTCATTATCCACGTTAGCGCCATAGTATTTCTCAGCAAACAATACGGCAGGGATAGTATCTGTACCTACCAAGCCTGAAGCTAAGTGACCAAAACCACTCATAGCAGCAGCCTGCTTACCAAACATACCTCTAAAGCTAAAATCATGTCCCTGAAATGGGACAAAATCTAAAGGAAGTCCTGTTTTATTGGCGAACTCCTTAAATACTTTTAAATAAGCAACTGAAGTCGTCGCACTTGTTTGAATCGGCCAGTTTTCACAACTTAAAACCGTTTCAATCATGTTTGTTAACCATTGAAAGCCCTCTTTAGTGTTTACAACCGTTATAGGTGGTACTAAATATGGAACAAGCGTTCCCTCTGGCAGTGCTTTAATTCTTAATGGCAAATAACCTAAATCGTGCAAATCTTCCAAATATTTAACGTTTACAGGGTAACCCAACATTGCACTCATAATACGTTTATGGTTTGCAACGGCTGCAGCTTTATTAGCATTAAAAAACTCAGCCCACTCTTCTTGTAAATAGCTTTTAATGAAATATTGCAAACCAACAAAGGCAACCTTGTCATTATTTTCAATGTTACTTAACTTTCCACTTCGAGACGTGAAGTTAGCGTAAACTTCAGTAACATCAGGGTGGTAAGCTCGGCTGTGAAATTCTTTATAAACGTCTTTTTGCATGCTTGCAGCGGTAATAGTCATGTTAGTCTCCTTACATCTCAATAATTTTTAATTTAATTTTATTATTTTTGCTGAATTCTTCAGCTGGTCTGAATGAATCAGTTGTATAAATAGCGTCAATTAGCCCTTCAAATACCTCTAATCCTTTTGAGAATATTCCGTGTGTGATAAACAATGACACTTCGGCAGCACCTTTGCTTTTTAATACCTTAGCTAACTCGATAAATGTTCGGCCTCCGTCACATATATCATCAGCAATAAGTACTTTCTTTCCATTAACATCGCCAAGAATATCAGTTTTAATGATTTCACCTGTTTTCAGATTTCTCATTTTTTGTGCTTGAATAACTTCAGGCTCACCATTAAATGTCTCAGCAATTTTAATTGTTTTTTTGCTAGCGCCAGCATCTGGTGAAATCAAGGTAAGTTCGCCTGTAGATAGACGTTGGCTTAATTCATCGCATCGCTCAAGCAGGTTAATTTGTTGTACGTTTACGACTCTATTTAATAGTGCTGGTGAGACTTCACTGTGCGCATCCCAAATAGTAACTTTAGCGAAACCTAAATTGTTTATGAAATTGGCCATAACTGCGGCACCTAGGGCTTCACCGTCAACACACACCCTGTCTTGACGTGCATAAGGAAAATATGGAATAACCAATTCAATAGGAGTCGCTTCATTAGAAAGTCTTTTAAGCGCATCAACGGCAACCATTAATTTAACTAGCTTTGAAGAATCAGTAAGGCGTTCAAAGATTTCTATTTTTAGCGTAGTTGCAAAGTCCATTGGATTAAAACGAATGTGCTCTTCTCCGCCAGCAAAAGTAAAACTGTCAAAGTCGATAGGTGTTTTATTTCCTGTTGAGTCATGGCTAAATATTTTCATTATTACTTCCTTTTTATTTCTTGTGTCTCTAGGACATAAACTAATTTAACAAAGAGTTAAATATTGATCAAGATTTATTTGTGTCACAAAGACATAAATATTGGTTTTTTTACTGTCAGTGAGTGTGGCAGCTAAAATAACCTACTGATATATACATTAAAACTAGTGAGGAGTGATTAAATTTCCAACACGACTACTTATATATATATTGGCAACAGTTCCGGCATTGAACTCAAGGCAGTCTTGCTCAATGCCATCAGAAAAGATGACACCGTTTTCAGCCATTTTTGAAGACATACTGAATTTTGAGTGATTGGTTATTTTGCCAAAAACCTTATTACACTTTGTATTTGCTGACGGAAATGGCTCCCGAACTGAATAATAAAGAAATTCACTATCCCACGAGAATCCGTTTTGTAGGTGATGGTTATTCGGTTTATCCATAATACCGCTTGCACCGGTAATTATGCTTCTAAACCAACCTGTAGAGCCTAAGCCTGTGCTAATAATAACGCCACTAGAGCTTTGCTCCTCATTGTGATTATCAACAGACATCATGTACCTTGCTGAAGTATGCGTCTTGGGGCCAATGAAAAGATCATTTACCGCTAACAATGTTTGGCCAATGTTGGTATTTACCTCAGCCATAGCGATTGCTTTTGAATTAATTGATTGGTTTAGCACTTGTAGAATTACTTCACCAAGCTCTGCTTCTAAAAAGGGCAAAAGCTGGCCATCATAAAGTGTTGGGATAGGATTAACGGCTATTACAGGTTGTCCATTAAGATACTTAAGCGTATTAGCCACTAAACCGTCTTGACCAATAACTACGACTAAATCATCAGGAGAAAATAAGTAAGTTGAAAGCACACTTCTTTCTAGCTGTTGAACTCTACCAACTGTTTTTAAAAGGCTAATAGATTGGGCGACAGAGTTGGAGTAAAGAGTACTTTCTTCTTCATAGTCACTAAATGATTCACCTAAATGTTCAAGATAAAACTTAGCCTGGCTAAGGGTGCAGTATTTTTCCTTTAATTCCTGCAACCTGGTCTTTCTTGTGACAACTACTATTTTTCTATCTGTGAGCATAATAAGCTCCTTTATCTGTTAGTCAGCGATGTTAGTAAATCAGGTGAAATGTTCAAGTTACCTATTTTGTTATCGCCTTGTGTTAAGTTCTCTATTGCTTGGGCAATAAGCTGCTCTGGAGCCATGCCACTCATGCTCATTACTCTCAACTTCTCAGTATCAATGTTTTGATATGCCTGCATTTGCACTTTTATTTTGTAAGCCTGTGCATCACCACGAGCTTTCTCGTTAGCTGAATTAATTGAGACCAATTCTTTAAGTTGTTTTTCATCTTCAATCTGAGCCGTAATATCCTCTTGGTTGATTTTAAATTGTTGAATTTTTCTTAGCCTTTGTGCTTCTAGGCGTGACTCTTCGAGGTCTTGCTTTTTCTTCTGTATTGCTTTTTCAGTTTCTAATTCTGATTCTTTAACACTTTTTTCTTGCTCAATACTGGATAAACGTCTTGCATAAATAGCATTGTCAGCCTCTTTTAATAAGCTTTCTCTAATTTCAGCTTCGAGTGCTTTTCCTGTTTCTGGAGTTGGTTTAATTGATGTTAATGCAACATCAGTGATCTCTATGCCAAGATTCGCGATAGCTTCAGCACCGTCTAGATCTTTTTTTAAATCGATAGTTAGCTCGCGAGCACAAACTAGAGAATCTCTAAGTGATTTAGATTCAATTTGGTTTCGCAACAATACCTGAACAGCTCTCTGTAAACGTTCATCCATTTTCTTTGGATCTTCTGACGTGTATTTACCATTCGTATCAATGGTGAAGTTAAGCATTTTTACTGCTTCATGGGGGTGTTCAATTCGATAAGTAACTTGCCCTTGAACGGTTAGCTCTTGAAAGTCAGACGTTTGTAACCTGAAAACAAAAGGCAACTCTTTACTATTACTTGGTATAGCGACAAGTGAAGAGCTAGGAGCATAATAGAAAAAATTTACACCGACTCCTTCTAACTTAATTTTTCCTTCTTTGAATAACATGAGGTGTGTTGAAGGATCTGCTTTTATATATTTAAAACCAAACATAATACTCTCCCTTTAATAATGTGTCACTTCGACACTATGTGAAATATGTCTCAAGGACATTAACTTGTCAAATATTATTTTTATTTAATTTAATTAACTGCTTTTGTTGATATAAAAGAGCAATTGATTTAATGTGTCACTAGGACATGAAGTTTAGTTAAATGAGTGCGATGACGAACCCTTACGATATAAATGCATTTAAGAATCCCCTATTTACTGTTGATAGCGTGCTATTTACCGTAAAAGATGATGCCTTAAAAGTTCTGATGGTTAAGCGAGCAAATGAGCCATTTATTGGTAGCTGGGGTCTCCCTGGTGGTTTCGTGGACGTTGATTCAGATACCACAACAGATGTAACAGCTTTACGAAAACTAGAAGAAAAAACGAGTGTTGCACCGCAATACCTTGAACAACTACAAGCGTTTTCTGGTATTGACCGTGATCCTAGAGGTTTTAGTGTAACTTTAGTTTACTTTGCCCTCATAGCAGCACAAGAAGTTTCATCACACATAGAAACTATTGATGATGTTCAATGGATTGATATTGATAAAATAGATAGTTTATCAATTGCCTTTGATCACAAGATTATCATTGAACAAGCGAAAAAGCGTCTTCAACAAAAAACACTTTACTCAATGGTGCCAGTGTATTGTTTGCCAGAATACTTTACCGTAGGTCAGCTTAAGTCTGTTATTGAAACCATCATCGGAAAAAATATACAACGTAAAAGCTTAATTAGACGCATTGAATCAGCAGATATGTTTGAAACAATTGATGAAAAAGTAAAATCCGGTGGTCGCTTAGCTCAGCAATACAAAGTTAAACCTGATGTTGACATCGTTAATTTCGAGCGAAATTTAAGCACATAACGTAAGGATAAAAGATGATTGTTTATATCGATATGGATGATGTGCTTTGTGGTTATACAACTGCTTTTAATAATGCTATTGAAAAGACTCCAGCCATTGCTTTCCCCCAATCTCAATATGGCTTTTATGCTAATTTGGCTCCTATTACAGGAGCTATAGAAAGTGTACAGCAACTCATTAATTCAGAAAAATTTGATCCGTATATTCTTACAGCGCCTTCGACAAGAAATCCTTTTTCATACACAGAAAAACGCGTCTGGATAGAAAAGTATTACGGGGTTGAATTTACTGAGAAGCTAATTATCAGCCCCAACAAAGGTTTACTCAAAGGTGATATCTTAATTGATGATCTTATTTCAGGCCGAGGTCAAGAAAACTTTGAAGGAAAGATTATGCAATTTGGCTCTGAGGATTATCCTAATTGGAATTCAGTTATGAAGAATTTACTTAGTTTATAATGTAGGATAAATATCTAACACACCATTTATAACGCTTGCTATCGCCAGTATTATATATTCAAATCTGGTTGCTACATTGTTCTCACTAATTGCTATAATTATTGACACTTTTATTACTATCAATAGCCCCGAAAAAAGGTCAAGTGCTAGCCAAAAGCGGAAGTTAGCTTTTGAGTTATTAACGAAAATTCAGAGTGTAAAGCAGACGTTGAAGAGTCAATAATAAACTTCAATTTAAACACTCTAGTGCATTAACGGCTGCAACTAATTTTGTCGTTCTAGAATTGGCGGAATTTTGCTGTTCCATATGAGAAGTAAACACACCAGTCACCATTCAATAGTTTGGCAAAACCTTGTGTGACTCACACTTGTGATACCGCTGACATGAATTCGTCAGCATTTCTTCCGTTTTTATCTGTCCACATTTAGGACATGCAATAGTCGATTAATGTTCTATATTCTGCCCGTATGCCTCTAACAGAGTTAACTATCTAGTGACTTAATGATCCCGCATGCTTCAATAGTATTGTTCGAACCACAAGCACTAGCCATCTGTTGTAATTCAGCTTTAAGCGCCCTTAATTCTTTCATGCGTTTATTCACTAGTGCAAGTTGCTGATCAATTAATGCATTAACGCTAGAGCAGCTTTCTTCTGGCTTATTTTTTAATTCGATAAGACGTTTAATATCATTGAGTGATATATCTAGGCTGCGACAATGCTTTACGAATTCCAATTGTTTAAGTGCTTTACTATCATACAGCCTGAAATTACCTTCTGAACGATTTGGATTTAACAGTAATCCTTCTCTTTCATAATATCTAATCGTTTGTATTGAACAGCCCGATTTTTTAGACAATTCGCCTATTTTCATCAATTTCCCCCAGACATTTGATTCTATAGTTACTATAGGGTCTATAGTATAGGTATGCAACAAAAAGGATATATAAAAAATGACTGAGAAATATTTAAACAATACGAATATCGTTAATTTTGAACACAAAGATATCCAATCCCTGATCGATCAACGAGGGTGGAAAAATTTGGATAATTTCAACAAAATTGGTGCCGCTTATCAGTTTGTAAAAGATGAGATTTTCTTTGGTTATAATGAAAGCGATGATATTACAGCAAGCGATGTGCTAGCAGATGGTTATGGGCAATGTAATACTAAGGGTAATCTTTTGATGGCACTATTGCGTGGACTAGGCATTCAATGCCGATTTCATGGTTTTACCATTGATCAGCAATTACAAAAAGGGGCTATACCTAGCTATGTATTTTGGTTAGCGCCTAAATACATCATTCATAGTTGGGTAGAAGTTTATTTCGATGGACGCTGGATAAACTTAGAGGGCTTTATATTGGATGAGCAATACTTAAGCTCGTTACAACAGAAATTTAGCGAAGAAAAAGATAACTTTTGTGGTTATGGTGTTGCGACAAAATGCTTCTCTACTCCAGATATAAATTGGCGCGGAACTGATACCTATATTCAAAAAGAAGGTATTCATGATGATTTCGGACTTTATGACTCTCCTGATAAGTTCTACCAAGAAAAAGGCACTAATTTGTCAGGCGTTAAACGTTGGATGTATCAACGAGTGATCCGTCACCTGATCAACTTCAATGTCGCCAACATTAGAAAGACGACAGTACTGGAGGTGCAAAATGCACAACCATAATCATAGTCATCAACATGGTAAAGATGACCGTATTGGTTGGGCATTTTTCCTTAATGTGACATTCACTATTATAGAATTTATAGGTGGTTGGCTCACTAACAGTACGGCGATAATGGCAGATGCAGTTCACGATCTTGGTGATAGTCTTTCAATAGGTTTTGCGTGGATTTTAAGTCGTTTTTCAGATAAAGAAGCATCAGATAAGTTTAGTTATGGTTATCGTAGACTTACACTCTTTGGCGCATTGATAAACAGTATTGTTTTAATCATTGGCTCAATTTGGATTTTATTTGAAGCAATTCCAAGGCTGTCCAATCCTGAAATGCCTGTAGTCGAGGGGATGTTAGGGCTAGCGATACTCGGCGTTGCCGTTAACGGATATGCGGTATTAAAATTAAAAGCTGGAGAAACCTTAAATGAAAAAGTACTTACATGGCACTTGCTTGAAGACGTACTTGGCTGGGTTGCTGTGCTTATTGTATCTATTGTGCTGTTATTTGTAGATTTGCCCATTTTAGATCCGTTACTATCTATTGGCTTCACATTGTTTATCTTGTTCAATGTTTTTAAAAATCTGAAATCAACAATTGTCTTGTTTCTTCAGGCCGCGCCAGATGAAGAAACTCAAGAAAGTATAAAACAGTCGCTAACTAACCTTCCAGAAGTTAATGGCGTACATCATCTGCATTTTTGGTCGTTAGATGGCGAAAGTCACGTATTAACCGCTCACATAGAATTAGTCGAAAAAACTGACGTTGATGAATTAATTAAACTTAAGGAACAAGTGGCTAAGAGACTTTCTGCCTATCGCTTGTCTCATACAACCATTGAATTTGAGTTTCCTAAAGAAACTTGCCGAGATGATGCGAATTAAACTTTAAAAATTAAAATAAAAAGATTAAATATAAAAGCAGCTTAAACATAAATTAAGCTGCTTTTTTGTTTTTAAATTTCGTCAGATTGCTGTTTACTACTCTCAGCGCCATGCGCCCATTGATATAAAATAGGCAATACAAACAAAGTTAAAATTGTAGAAGATATAATACCGCCGATAACAACTGTTGCTAGTGGTCGTTGCACTTCTGCACCAATTCCAGTGTTTAACGCCATTGGAATAAAACCTAAACTTGCGACCAGTGCCGTCATTAAAATAGGTCTTAAACGAATGATGGCACCTTCAATGATCGCTACGTAAAGGTCGCCTTTTTCATGCCAAAGATCTCGAATAAAAGCCAACATAACCAAGCCATTTAATACGGCAACACCTGACAATGCTATGAAGCCGACACCTGCCGAAATTGATAAGGGCATGTCTCTTAAATAAAGAGAAATTACGCCCCCAGTTAATGCTAACGGTACACCACTGAAAATGATCAATGCATCTTTTAATGAACCAAATGCAATAACCAAAATACCTAAGATAACAATTAGTGTGATCGGCACAACTAAGCTTAATCTTTTACTCGCTGACTCTAGCTGTTCAAAGGTTCCGCCATAATCAAGCCAGTATCCTGCTGGAATTTCTCCTTCCTGATTAATTTTAGCTTTCACTTCTTTGACAAAACCGCCTAAATCTCTACCACGAACATTGACGGTAACCACAACTCTTCTTTTACCGTTCTCACGGCTAATTTGAGCGGGTAAAGACTCTGATTTAAGCTCTGCAACTTCTTCAAGTGGCACATAGTTACCATTCTCAAGTGGAAGCGGCAGAAATTTCAAACCATCAATATCCGTTCTAGTTTGCTCCGGTAGACGAACAACTAACTCAAATCGTCTGTCTCCTTCATAAATGATCCCCGCAGATTCCCCCCCTATTGCAGTGGCAACCCAGTCTTGCAATTCGGTAACGTTCAATCCATACCTACCAAGTGCTTCGCGTTTAGGGATTACCGATAAAGATGGAACACCTGTGACTTGTTCCATTCTGGCATCTGCTGCACCATCTACGGTTTTCACAATATTTAGAATATCTTTTGCGGTAAGTAATAACCGATCCAAATCATCGCCAAATACTTTGATGCCCACATCAGCTCTAACGCCAGAAATCAATTCATTGAAACGCATTTGAATAGGCTGAGTGAATTCATAGTTGTTGCCCGGAATGTTTTTCAGTACCTCTTCCATTTCTTCAACTAATTCACTCTTTGGCTTTGAAGGTTCGGCCCAATCTTTACGTGGTTTTAAAATAACAAAGATATCAGCAATACTCGGTGGCATTGGATCAGTTGCTACTTCTGGTGTGCCGATGCGCGAGAATACTTTATCAACTTCAGGAAACGCTTTAATACGTTGCTCAAGTACTTCTTGCATTTCTACTGATTGCTCTAGGCCAGTCGATGGAATTCTTAATGCCTGTAGTGCAATATCACCTTCATTTAATTGAGGAACAAATTCTGTCCCAAGCGTAGTTGCTAACCAAAGGCTATACCCCATTAACAGCGTTGAGAATGAAACAATAATCCAACGAAATTTCATCGCCATTTTTAACAATGGTTCATAAATAGACTTGGTTGAACGAATAACTACACTTTCTTTTTCGCTGATTTTACCTTTCATAAACACAGCTACAGCAGCAGGAACCAGTGTAACTGAAAGGATCATTGCGGAAATTAACGCCATAACGACAGTTGCCGCCATAGGGTGGAACATTTTCCCTTCAACGCCAGTTAGCGTGAAAATGGGGATGTAAACAACAGTGATAATTGCCACACCAAACAGGCTTGGGCGTATGACTTCAGAAGTGGCTTCAAAAACAGTATTTAGGCGTTCTCTTAAGTCTTGCCTATGACCGTTGTGTTGGGCCTGTGCTAACCTACGGACAGAGTTTTCAACGATGATTACAGCCCCGTCCACTATCAAGCCAAAGTCCAATGCGCCGAGACTCATTAAATTGGCAGATACTCCTGCTTGCACCATACCTGTGATTGTCATTAACATGGAAATAGGGATAACAGCAGCGGTAATGAGAGCTGCACGTAAATTTCCAAGTAGAATAAATAACACAACAATAACTAAAAGCGCACCTTCAACGAGGTTTTTGGTAACGGTTGCAATCGCTTTATCTACTAACGTTGTTCTGTCGTAAACAGGCTCTGCGGTAATGCCCTTTGGCAGAGATTTTTGTATTTCGCTGAGCTTATGTTCCACTTCTAAAGCAACGGTGCGAGAATTCTCACCAATCAGCATCATGGTTGTACCAAGCACTGTCTCAATGCCATTACGAGTAGCAGCCCCTGTTCTAAGTTCTTTACCTATAGCAACATTGGCAACATCACTTATTTTTACAGGAATACCATCGTTCTTTTTGATGATGACATTGAGGATCTCATCTATTGTCGCTAGTTGCCCAATGGAGCGTACTAAAACTTGCTGTCCGTTTTGCTCGATATAACCCGCGCCACGGTTATCATTATTTTTACGTAATGCATCAGATATTTCTTCAAAGCTCACCTGATGAAAAAGTAATTTTTCAGGTTTCGGTGTTATGTGATATTGCTTGTTGTAGCCGCCGATACTGTTGACCTCAATGACGCCTTTAACTTGAGCCAATTGCGGTTTAATGATCCAGTCTTGAATTTCCCTCAGGGCAATAGCGGTGTAAGGCTCTCCATTAGGCATTTTCGCGTCAGGAGAAGCTTGTACGGTATACATAAATATTTCGCCAAGCCCTGTGGAAATAGGACCCATTTCTGGCTCTAAGCCAGAGGGAATAACGCCTTTTATCGCAGCTAGTCTGGCATTGATTAAGTTGCGAGCAAAATAAATATCGGTTCCCTCTTCAAAAATAACGGTTACTTGAGATAATCCATATCTTGACAGGGAGCGGGTGTGAGACAGCTTTGGCAATCCGGCTAAGGCGGTTTCTACAGGAAAGGTCACCCTTTGTTCCGCTTCCAAAGGTGAATAACCGGGGGCAGAAGTGTTTATTTGTACCTGCACGTTTGTTATATCTGGAACAGCATCAATGGGAAGTTTTTGATAACTCCACATGCCAACGCCGATGATTACCATAAGCAGACTTAATACTAAATAGCGTCTATTTATTGCAAGACGCAAAATTGATTCAATCATATTGCGTCTCCTAATCGTCGTCTTCTACTTCAGATTTCAATATATCTGCTTTTATCAGATAACTGTTTTTGTTTACATATTCAGTGTCTTTACTGAGGCCACCAGTAACCTCGATATAGTTCTTATCTGAACGTCCTAATACAAGCGGTGCAAATTCGTACTCTTCATCTTCTTTAACAAATACACCTAATTGTCCCCCCAGTTCTTGGATAGCAACTTTCTCAACGGCTAAATCCACCTTGAATTGATTTATTTTGACGTTGCCTTTTAATAATTGACCTGACGTTAGCTTTAACTCAGTGTTGTTTAATCGTACCCGTGCCAATACATAAGGTTGGTCTTTAGCTGGAATAATATTAGTGATGACTGAACTGAATGCGTGTTCACCTTGCTCAATATCAACATGCTGACCGACTTTGATTTGATTATATTGGCTGGTAAACACCTTAAATTCAGCCCACAAGGTGTCAAAATTGACGATTTCAAACAAGCTAGTGTTTTGCGTGATACCGCCAACATTTCCATTTCTCTGTAAAACGACCCCAGAAACAGGGGACGTTATTTTATAGGTATTTAAGCTTTCGTTAGATTCAATAACGGCCAATAGATCTCCTTTTTTTACCTTATCACCAACAGTGGAGTTAATTGTCTTTATAACGCCGTTATATCTAGCGCCAACTTGAAATAATTGTTCAGCGCCTATCGTCGTAGCGCCGTATACAGGCATAGTTTGGTTCAACGTTTTTGAAGCTAAATAGGCTGTTTCAACACCAAGCCTTTTTGCCATGTTATTGTTTATTTTGCTAATGCCTTCTTCGCCTTCATGTTCATCTTCACTAGCGATAACACTTTGAATGGGTGATAGATACCCAATAAAAATCAATAGTGCGAGTAAATAGTTTTTCATTTTGAATTCCTAAACGATTCAGTTAATAACTGAATCAATAAATTGTTATTAAACTTAAAGTGATGTTTATTTAGAGTGACAGCGCTTCGTTTGTTAGTTTTTCTATCTCTGCGCCATAAATTAGGGCAGCAGATGCCGCATCAATGAGGGTTCGCCGAGCATTTAACAGCTCTTGTCTAGCCGATACATAATCAAGATATCCATATCGACCTTTTTGATAGGCGTCTTGAGTATCTTCCAGTGCATCTTCAAGCATTGGGATAACCGACTGCTTTAATGAATTAGCTGTTAATATGGCTTGTTTTCTATTGGAGTATGCTCGTAGTAAGTGATTTCTAAATCTCAACTTAGTCGCCTCTTTCTCTATGGCAACTTGGTCACGCTCTGCTAGCGCACTAGCGATTGCACCAGAATTTCGCTTTTCAGCAAACAAAGGTAAGCTAAAGCCAGCGACCAGTGCCGTATCATTGACTTCTTGAGAGCGCCTAACACCAACAGACCATTTGATATTGGCCGTTGACTCTGTTTTAGCCAACTGTAATTCGGCCTCTTTTAGTCGCTGCTCACTTGCATAAACTTGAATAGCAGGGTTTTTCTCTAATTTCGCAAAGAGACTGCTAAAGTCACTATCATTGCCAAACTGAAACAGATCTCCAGTTACTCTAGAGAATGACACTGATGTTTCTCCCCAGTAAGCTGATAAAGAAAGCTTTAGATATTCCAAGCGCTTTTGTTCAGATTGAAGGGTGAGGTTAGCCTGAGCAATAACTGCTTTTGAGCGTTTCACTTCAGCCTCAGGAGTAGCACCTGCGCGGTTACGCTGAGATACAATCTCTAACGTTTCTTGTGCTAAGCTCAAAGCATTTTCTGCCAATATAACTCTTTGTTGGGCTGCAAGTACTTCCACGTACTTCTCAGTGACTTGAGCCATTAAATTAAGCGCAGAGACTTCTTTCTCAGCATTGAGTAGTGCTCTTGATTTTGAAACAAGTCCAATCCGCGCTGAGCGTTTATCTCCCATTTCGATAACCGAAGATAGAGCGACTGTTAATTCAGCACTGTCGAATGCATTAAATTCACCTGAGCCTGCAAAGTTCTCAGCTTCAACTTCTAGTTCATAAGCAGGATTTAAACTTGCTGTTTGTTCTTGTCCTGTTAATGCGGTTTGTTTGAAATCAAATATTTTAAGTTCTGGATTTTGTTTAAGCGTCCACTGAATTGCCTCTTGAAGATTTAACTGCTTTTCAAAGGCATAAACATTAAATGTAAAAAGTGACAACGCGAGAAACGCGATATATTTAAGCCGAGGTGTTACACACCTCAAAATTGCTATCTTGCGATGCACACAGGTATTAAGTGCCATGTATACTTTCCTATAAATTTATATGTTTTTTTCGGTCATTAACATTTGACCTTTCATAATTTTCTATAAAATTTAGGCGTATTTAGGTGGGCGGAATGGCACCGAGATATAGCCTTTTAGCTCAGGAGAAACTAAGGCGTAGGTAAGGAAGTGATCTGTTGCTTGGAAAATGTTACAGGAAGAATCAGCATTTAAAAATAAGTGACAACAGCAACAAAAATTACAATTATCAATTGAAGAGTTGCTATTATTCACCTCAAGCATATTGGAGTCTTCTGGAGCTTTTAGCGGGGTAATAGACTTAGTTAGTGATGAACTAAAAGAACTTTCACTTAAGTTTATTTCAAGCTCTTCTAGCGAAAAAAACACAGACTGCACCGCGATTAAAATCATTATCACGTATGATATATTTGATTTGATATACGATGAGTGCATTATTTTCATTTCTCTGCTTAATACTTTAGCTGTAAGATGCGGCGAGCACCGTTTAAAACGACAAGAGCAATTATCAAACCAATCACTAAATCTGGATAACGACTGCTTGTTGCTGTAACTAATAAGCCAGCTAAAATTACACCAACGTTTGCGATAACGTCATTTGCTGAAAAAATCCAACTCGCTTTCATATGAGCGCCGTCTTCTTTGTTGCCAAATATCAAAAACAGACAAGCAACGTTAGCGATTAGTGCTATTCCACCAAATATCATCATTAAAGAAGAGATCGGTTCACTACCGTAAACAAAGCGTCTTACGACTTCGCTCAAAGCACCTAGCGCTAGAATAACTTGAAGCACACCAGATATATGTGCTGCTCTAAGTTTCATGCTAATACTTTTACCTACGGCATAAATAGCTAAACCATACACAGCAGCATCAGCAAACATATCTAATGAGTCTGCAATTAGGCCAGCAGACTGTGCAATAATCCCAGCAATTACTTCTATAAAAAACATGACTCCATTAATGGCTAACAACCATTTTAGGGTTGATGCTTCTTTCATCTCATTTTTTTGGGCTAAGTCTTTTGCTTTTGCAGCTTCTGTACTGCAACTTTGTTTAGTTGACTCTAACTCTGCACCGAGTTTAAGTTGTTGTAACTTTTTTGCTATCTCATCTAAATTTTCATCATGAAAAACTTTGACTAAGCGATTAGGAATATCAAACTGCAATCCAACTGAAGGCTGAATTGAGTCAAGTGCTAATCTGATCAATCTCTCTTCTGAAGGACAGTCCATTTGAGGCACTTTATATGTACTGACAAACGCGCCACTATAGTTATCTAATTGTGTATCAATTTTTACGTCTTCGTTGGTAGGAGATGATTGACACTGACCACTACATTTTTCTGACATATTTAACATTCCGAAACAATATTAAAATAAGTATAAAATCTATAGTGGCTATAGAGTCAAATAAAAAGTTATTTAATATGAAAAGTTTGGGAAGTAACTCAAATAGCTATTCCAAGAAAATAATTGTTAGGGGGTAGTGACAGCAAACACGGCTAACATTATTTGGACTGCCCGTTTTATACCGATGTTTATCTAAGATAAAAAATAGAAGAGCTATCTAGATAGAAAAAATTAACCGAGGATCCTAATTCCACATTAAAGTCGCGTTGGTGTGGAGTTACTAATTGTACAGAGGATATAAAACAAGATTTAAATTTAAAAGTAAGAGCAACGACTATATTGTTGGAACACTTGTCATGAGATACGCCAAGGCTAATGTCCGGTTTCGTATCTTTGCTGACATAAATCTGCCTAATTTTGAGGACTGATTTAGGTCTTCGTGGCAGAAGTGTACATTCGCAGTGTTTAATATATCCCAAGATGATAGAACTAATAGGGTTGGAATATGGTGGTGCAGTTAAATGTAATTGGCTGGCAAAGCTAAATGCAATTAGGTGGCACCGGCAGAGGTTATTTTACACTTCGGTTCATTAATCCGATGTAGTGTATCTCGTATAGATGTGAAAGTAACGGAACAAAAAGGTGTTGAAACATACAGTTGTACAGGGCCTCTAATTAAAAAGTCATTCAAAGAAATTTCAGACATTCTTACTCAATGCACAGATAAGTTTTTATCAAATTTACCTAAATCAGTCAAAATTGTATTCATGCTTGGGAATGATGATGGATATGTTAAAAGCTGTCAGAAATTACTTAGGGATAAATTTTCTGATGATTTCAATATTATTAATTCAATGGCTGTATATGCAGATAATCGAGTATGGGTTCATTTGGCACACCCATCAGGATTGAACGGGCATTTTGGTAAATGGTTAAATGCTGAAGATGGGGCTGGTATAAAAAGGAAGGAAGTTATCGAAGCCCTATCCTCTTTGTAGAATCACCTTACTCCGCCATACACACTTAAGCCACGCCACTTTGACGTTAAGCCTGTATACTGGTAAAAAATGGTTTTTATGAAGCTGATAATGACTGACATTTCCGATGTGATTGAATGGCTAAACTCATATAATTATTTACTATGAAAAATGGGTTAAGGGGTTTTGCGCCCATCCCCTCGAAATTAACCTTAAGCCTATTTTTTGAACAATAAATTAATGTATGATAATGAAAAAAATTAGAGGAAACCATTATCACCACTCAAAAAACTAAAGTTATCCATATACTCATCAATTTAAAATTACTTTCAAAAAAGCAGTTTTATACAATAATCATCTAACCATGAGCTTTAACTTATTACTCTAGATAAATTAAAGCTTGAAGGGAATTTCGATAAGATGATTACTGAACACGGATTTTGGCTACGTAACAATGAATCCATTACCTGTATTTCAACACTCGGACCTGTTGGTTCAAGTAGCGAGGCAGCAGCTCTTCATATGGAAATACTACTAGGTAGGAAGCTTAATATACATTTATTTAGCAGCTTTGAACTAGCGTCCGCTTATACTGAAAATCATACCGACTGTGCTCTTTTAGTTGCTAATGCATATCGGGATTCAGATTATTTCTATATGAATCCAAAAACAACACTAATGGGTTCTTTTTTCTTTAGCCCTCCGCATTATTTTATTTGTTCTCGCAGTAAAGATGAATTAAAAAGAAAGTTAGAGAATAAAAAACGAATCTCTATAGTAACTCATAAAGCCCCCGCATCACGATTAAACGATGTCATTTCTTCAATGCAAAACAATGGCTATGAATTTTCGGAAGATAAAATTTAAGTTCATTATACCGAAGCCACCAGTAAAGGTGCTCAGGATGTCAGTAATGGATTATATGATTGTTGTTTATCTAATGAAATAGCCGCTAAACATTCCAACTTAGAAATAATTTCACTCCCACTAATTATTGAAATGACGTGGGTTGTATTTGTCAAAACTAATATAAATTTAAAGGAGCATAAGCAATGTCTATTGAGCGCTGTGCAATAATAATTGATAAAAATTTACCTATAGGACTTATTGCTAATACGGCTGCTATATTAACACTGTCTTTAGGGAAATTAAAACCTGAACTTATAGGTGAAGATATTAATGATTATGATGGTAAAGTTCATAAGGGCATAACCACTATACCTATCCCGATATTAACGGGCGATGGAAGTTCATTGTCAAGTCTGCGTCAACAACTTAGGGAGTACGAACCAGACTTAATTGTTATTGATTTTAATCATGCAGCACAAATGACTAAAAATTATGAAGATTATTCTAATCGCCTATCAGAAGTTACAGCAATGAGTTTAGAATATTTGGGAATAGCTATATATGGTAACAAGAAAATTGTTAACAAGTTTACTGGAAATTTAGGATTACTTAGATGATAAATATGACTTTGATTTCTGGTGAAAAATTCACACGTGGTTCATTAGAATCTCCAGATGAAATGCCACTTATGCAAGTTAAGTTAGATCCATTTTTTATGGATGTGAAACCAGTCACTAATGAAGACTTTCAAGTTTTTATAGAACAGGGAGGCTACCAAGAAGCGGATTTATGGAGCTCAGAAGGTTTAGAGTTTATTTCGCAATTGGGCATCAAAGAACCTCTATACTGGAATGATCCTAATTGGAACCAAGCAGATCAACCTGTCACAGGTATTAGTTGGCATGAAGCTGTCGCATATGCAAAATTTGTAGGTAAAAGTTTACCTACCGAAGCTCAATGGGAGTTTGCAGCGAAAGGAAACGATAATCGCAAATATCCTTGGGGGAATGCTGAAGCATCACTATTACTAGCAAATTTTGCTCCTGATTGTGAGCCAACGGAATTAAATCGGCGTTCGACACCTTGGCATGCTCATATACAAAATAGATCACCCTTTGGTTGTATCGATATGGCTGGAAACTTAGCAGAATGGTGCCAAGACAATTATTCCCCTAATTATAACTGGGATCAAAGTGGTATAAATCCATTATATAAAAGCAGTATTACAGATGACTTTGTTACAAGAGGGGGGTCTGGCTTACATGATAGTGAATATATGCGCTGTAGCAGTAGAGATCCATATCCTCCAACTGTAAGAGATAATATTGTCGGGTTTCGTTGCGTAAAGTTATTAATAAAAGATAGTGAGTAAAATTTAAAATGAATAATACTATACCTAAAACTCCTTGGATTGAAAAAAAGCCATCTTCATTACGGTATTACCAAGAAGGGCCACCATCATTAGCTGATTTAAACAAATGGACTTTGAATATATTTATACCTGATCAAGAGAAACCAATTCAAATTAATTATAACGAACTAAGATCTATTCTTCAGCGAACAGAAAACCGTAGGGTTGTATGCGTATGCAATTGGAGCATTCGTAGAACTTGGACAGGAATTTATTTAGAAGATCTATTTAAATATTTAAAAATCAAAGAAAGCCAATTTAAAGGTAAATTTCTTAAGCAAATTAGTATAGGCACAGCTGAAAAAGGAAAATATGATTCAACTATTCGTATCGATGATGCTTTCGAAAGAAAAGCTATGTTGATTTTCGATGTTGATGGTCAACCTTTATCTCTGGAAGAAGGTTATCCAGTACGCTTAATTGATTTTGGCTTGTACCGTTATAAAGGAATAAAAGGGCTAAGTGAGCTGCACATTACGAATGAGTTTGAGGCTGGTCATTGGGAGGCGATGGCTGGTTATTGTAAGGAAGGTAAGGTAAAGCCTAAAAGGTATCGAATTGTCGATTTACAAGAGCACCGTTTTATTGAAGGTGCTGAAGTAACTAATTTTTAAAGATTATAAGGACTATTATGTCAACACTTATAGCTATGGCGTTATTTGCATTTGTTACATCAATATCACCAGGGCCAGTAAATATAGTAGCAACATCTTCTGGAGCAAACTTTGGTTTCAATAAAACTTTACACCATATAACCGGTGCTACAATAGGTTTTACCAGTATTCTGTTACTATTGGGCGTTGGTGTTATAGAAGTATTTCATGAAAACCCTGAGATTATGAATTACTTAAGTTATATAGGGGCTGCTTTTTTATTATATATGTCCTATAAAATTGCATTTTCTCCTATAAGTAAAGTTGATGAAGAAAATCAAGCTACTCCACCTACCATAGTAGAAGGATTACTTTGCCAATGGCTAAACCCAAAAGCATGGATCGTAGCCATTTCAGGCGTTACAGTTTTTTCATCTAATGGAGAAAATAATACATCATCGATATTATTATTTAGCTTGGTATTCTTTGTGGTATGCTTTTTATCAATATCAATATGGGCGGTGATGGGGGTGACTATTAAAAAACTGTTGTCACACCCTGAACATTATAAGATTTTTAATTTAATCATGGGTTGTATATTAGCAAGTACTGTTATTTATTTACTAATATATTAGATTGCTGCTTACAAGGAGATAGTATAAATATGAATAACGGAAAACCCTTGTTTTATCATTCAATAGGACTCCCGATAGAAGCTAGAAGTGCTGATAATTCAGAAGCTTGTTATAAAAAGCATACCCATGAAGAATTTTCCGTTGGTATTGTCGAGAAAGGCGTTAGCGAATATTTTAACACAAGAAAAAAAGAAGAAATAGGAAATGGCTCAACCGTCATTATTAACCCAAGTGATGTTCATTCTTGTAACCCTAAAAATGGTTATACATGGAATTATAAAATGTTGTTTGTTGACCCACAATGGTTGCATTGTATACAAAGTGAGGTGTTAGATAATACTACAAAAGAGTTTATGCCTTTTCATCAACACCATTTAACAAACCAACACACATTCAATCAGTTTAAATTACTATTTAATATTTTAGTGAGTAACTCCAGTCAATTACATAAAGAACAGTCTGCAATATCATTTTTCTCCCACTTAATTAAAGAAGATCAAGGAAAAGAAACGGTAATAAAAAAATCAAAACACAACGCTTTAGCGCTTGCCAGAGATTATATTACTGATAATTTCGAGAAAAATATTAAAATAGATAACATAGCCTGTGCTGCTGGACTAAGTAGTTATTATTTAATCCATGCGTTTAGAAAGGAGTTTGGAATGACACCACACGCTTATCAATTAGCAAGAAGGATTAATAAAGCAAAAACGCTATTACGTTATGGGACAGATATAGCTTCAGTAGCTGTAGATTTAGGTTTTACTGATCAAAGTCATTTTCATCGAAACTTTAAACAAATAGTCGCGGCAACGCCAAAACAATATAAAGATTGCTTTGCGTGAATTTAGTCTATTAGGGGGGTGTGCCCATCCTCTCGAATCGGCATTAGAAGTTTAAAGTTAAACTATCTGAAATAAATAATAAATTAGGTCAAGCTTTATAATTTCGTTGTATCAGTTGGTGTTTTTTCAAGAACATCATTCAATATTCTATAAATCGTAGCCGAGCCTAAGTCATAACCTTTTGCCAATTGACCAATAGATACGCCTTCTTTCCTTTTATTATAAATTTCTAAGTCTATTTCATCAGTTCTTTTTGTTGGCCGCCCAAATTTAACTCCGAGTTCTTTAGCTTTGGCAATACCTTCTAATTGCCTTTCTGAGCGTAAATCTGTTTCAAATTCTGCGATTGCCGCTAACATGTTAAACATTAAGCGCCCTGTGGGCGTTGATGTGTCAATTGCTTGATCAATTACCACTAGATCAATACTTTCTTCCTGAAAGCGCTCAGCAACTTGTGACAAATGAATAACTGAACGCGCAAGACGATCTAATCTGGTGATAACGAGTGTGTCTCCTTCCCTAAGATAATTCATGCACTTTTGAAACTCTGGACGTTCAGCTGTTTTCCCACTCTGCTTCTCATGATAAATTTTATCGCAACCGGCTAAATTTAATTTATCAAGTTGTACTTCCAAACTTTGTCCCGTCGAGCTAACTCTTGCGTATCCAATTTTTGGCATAAACCTATTTTATACTCTAAGATGTTTTGATAAAAACATTATGAGAGTAGTTTTGATAATAGTCAAATGTAGTTATCATA
>TARA_B110000467_G_scaffold30835_1_pt1 | contig 23002 bp, 16 predicted proteins | sample TARA_B110000467 | Tara Oceans TARA_B110000467 (sample SAMEA4398341) | marine metagenome | biome: Polar Biome; feature: [MES] marine water layer (ENVO:01000295) within the mesopelagic zone...; material: water (ENVO:00002006), including particulate matter (ENVO:01000060) such as...... | reverse complement strand
AACCACCCGGTTTTTCGTCAGCTAATAGAGGGATGCGACTTCCCGCTAGCAGCCCCCAGCGCCAACCCATTCGCCTACATCAGCCCAACAAGAGCCAGCCATGTGGAGGCAAACTTAGGCGACAGGATCGAGTACATCCTAGAAGGCGGCCCCTGCGAATACGGAGTCGAATCGACAATCGTCGACCTGCGGGATCCAACCAATCCGAAGATCCTGCGCTACGGAGCCTTGCCTGTAGAGAAGATCGAAAACGCCTTGAAGAAGCGTCTCCCTCGCCCCACACCCAAACTAGATCAAGAAATCATCGCTATCGCTCCAGGTTCTCTGCCCAAGCACTACAGCCCTCGAACTCCACTCGAACTTCGCACGAGCACCGTCTCGGAAAGAGAACTCATCGAATCCGATCAAACCACTGCTTACCTTTTAATTCGCAAACCCAAAAGCGCCAGAGCCGCGAACATTCATTGGCTCTCGGAGAAAGGTAAGCTCGAGACGATCGCTTCCAGTCTCTTCGCGAAACTTCGCGAGCTGGACGACGCCGAATATCAGAGAATCATCGCTGAGGAAGCTCCTGAACTTGGGCTCGGGCTAGCAATCAACGACCGACTCAGACGAGCCTCGTTTCGCTAGTACTTTACCGAAGCAGACAAGCGGATAATCTGCTCGGCTTCGTCTGCGTTCACCATTCTCAAGCTGCCGCTACGAAAAACGTAGCCGCCCGAAAACCGAATCGATTGGGTCGGCGAAAAGCTCACCGCTACTTCGCCGCTATAGATCTCTTTCGCAAAATCCGGCTCCAATTCAGCCCAGCTTTTCGACACTCCATAATAAGAAGACCACATATCAGACAATGTAAAATCGCCGGCGAACGATAGCGTTTCCGCTTCCACAAACGCATCGGCTACTAGCGAAGGACGCATAGAACGGTTAAACGTTAGCGAATACTGAGAATCGACACCCGCCTGCCAAATCAAGGCGCCGTCGACCTCCAAGGCCGATTCGCGTCGTCCCCCATCCAACTGAGAATTACGTGCCCCGACAGTGACCTGAGCATAAAAGCCTTCCCCAAGTCCGGTCGAAACTCCCGCCTTAATCGCCTGTTCCGACGACTGACTAATTTCAGAAAGAGAAGTGAGTTTCGTTGATTTGAATTCCACCCCGACCAACAAATCCGTGTTTTCCGCTATCTCCGTTCGGATCTCGACGGGAATATGCGTTTGCTCCAGAAAATCGAGGTCTCCATTGGACAAAACGGACTCCGCATGCTGTACCGCCGCAGACATTTCATAGGAACGTCCCATTCCAAATTCACGCGTCACTAAAGCCTGAAATCGCGTCCCATCCAGCAACCGCGCTCTTGCCATCCGCTCCGGGTCCGACCAAGGCGATCGACGCAAACGGTATTGCACCTCGGCAACAACCGGAAAATCCGACGCGGTCGAATCCAAATAGCTAAACAAACTCGCGCCCGACCAAATCGCATCCACTCGATGCCGCATCGCAAGCGGCAATCCTGACGCCTTGACCGATCGATAGTCCAACGGCGCCGCATGCTTCAAATCGCGATCGAACGAATACTCCAAAACCGGTACTGCATATTCAGTTTCCGTAACCTCACTCGCAGCTTCCAATTCTTGCCCATCTTTGTCCGCACGCAATGAAACGCCGAGCATCACAAAGCCGGCGAGCACTGTAGCGGCTATTCGGCCGCAAAGCATTGTACCAAGGGGAGACATCTAGAAACGAATATGAGTTTGATCGACAAGTTTGATAAAGGATTGCCGCAAAAGCTCATGCCAACCCAAACAATACGGATTTTCGCCAGAAGCTCAAGCCTGGAGCGCTACGATCTTAGTCAATAGACGTTTCTTCACTCGGCTCCTCCTCGTCAAGGATCTTCACCGTAGCGGCAATAACACGGCGATTATCCAGACTTTCCGCCGTAATCGCGAGTCGCTCGATTCGAAACGACTCTTGCAATCGCGGCATCCGTCCAAGCCTAAGCGTGATATAGCCACCAAACGTAGACACTTCGTGCGATTCTAATTCAATACCGATTTCCTCCGAAACATCATGTAACGGCGTAAGTCCATCTACCAGAAACTCTCCGTCGCCCAATTTCGAGATCATTTCCTTATCCCTATCGAACTCGTCTTGAATTTCTCCAACCAGCTCTTCAAGAACGTCTTCTAAGGTTATTGCCCCGACCGCTCCGCCAAACTCATCGGTCAGCAGAGCAAAATGCTGCTTCTGTTTCAAAAAGCCCTGCAGTACGCCCTCCAAAGGCTCGTCCATCGAAAATCGAGCGATCGGACGCTTCAGCTCCTGCAGATCGATGTCCTTGGACAATTTTCCACTACGAAAAACATCCTTGATATGAACGATCCCGATGCACTGATCCAAGTCGGCCTCGCAAACGGGAAAGCGCGTATGCTCCGTGGTTCGAGCCACTTCCAGATTCTCCTCGATAGAATCTTCCACATCGAAATAACTGAGCTGATTCCGAGGGATCATGATGTCGTGCGCCACCCGCTTTCGCAGATCCATCGCGTTATTCAATATGCTTTCCGTTAGCGTCGGCAATTCACCCCCGCTACTGACAATCGAACGAATCTGCGAATCGACATCGATCAAATTCAGATCGGATTTCGGATTCAATCCCAAACCCTTCAGCAAAACTCCGGAAAACCCGTTCAGGACACTCGAAAATGGCTTGGCCAAAATCTTGAACACCCTGACCAACGGTACTGTAACTGCCAAGGTTCGCATCGGATGCTGCATCGCTAACGCGCGAGGAATCAACTCGCCCAGAATATAATGAATCCCTACCGCTAAAATGAAACTCAGAGTCATCGCGATGCGTATCTGACTCTCTCCGGACCATCCAATCGCCTGTAAAAGCGCCAAAATAAGCGGTACCAGCAGGCACCCCATAGCGATTGCGCAAAATGTTATCCCCAATCGCAGAACCTTAATACTCCCGCTCATATCCTCCAACAAAGCCGCAATCGAGCTCGATTCCTTAGCCTTATCCATCTTGCCCGTGCCGTAACGAGTGAAACGCAATTTCATCAAACCAAACTCGGTGGCTGCAAAAACGGCATTCAAAAAGAGGAACCCTAAAACGGCTGCTCCTGAGAGCATCAACTCGGTCGACGAAAAGTTCACTGGGTTATCGCAATAGAATACACGAACCAACAATGCCGCTATCCGCTCCGTTTATTCAAGAACGAAGTGAGCGAAGCCAAAGCGCGCTCGTTCTCCACTTTCGTTCCAATCGATACCCGAACCCATTCGCCCATCCCGTAGGGAGCGAGCGGACGAACAATAACCCCATCATCTTGCATCGCCTCGAAAGCGGCAACGCCATTCCCCACATTGATTGTCACGAAATTAGCATAGGTCTTGATGTATTCGATCCCCAATGGCTCAAACCGCTCCTCGAAAAACGACACGCCATCCGCGTTTTCCCCACGACACTTCTCCACAAAAGATCGATCTTCCAACGCGGCTATCGCCGCAGCCTGAGCCACTGCATTCGCATTAAAAGGCTCACGGGCTCGGTTCAATAGCGAAACCAACTCGGGATCCCCGTAACCATAGCCAATCCTCAATCCCGCCAATCCATAGATTTTAGAAAACGTACGCGTACAGAACACCTTGCTCCCCTTCGCTATCAGGCCTCTCAAATCTACAGGATCGTCTAAATATTCCGAATACGCTTCATCCAGCACGAAAACCACATGCTCCGGCAGAGCTTCGATCAATTCCAATACCTCCTCTTTCGTATTCGACGAACCGCTTGGGTTATCAGGACTCGCCAAGAAAACGAGTTTGGTGCGATCCGTCACGGCCGCCGCCATCCCGCGCAAGTCATGACGGTGATCCACAGTTGGAACTTCCACCGGCACTCCGCCAAACAAAAGCGTTACCAGTTTATAAACGATAAACGCTCCCTGCCCCATAACAACCTCGTCGCCTTCCCCAACAAACGCGTGCCCTAAAAGTTCCAGAACCTCGTTTGATCCATTGCCGATGATAAACTGCTCCGGATCCAATTCCAGCGACTTAGCCAGCGACTGCTTCAAATCATAACAACCACCATCTGGATACAATTGAATACTATCCATCGCCGCCTTACCTGCCGCAATCGCTTTAGGCGACGCCCCCAGTGGGTTTTCATTCGAAGCCAATTTTACGATCGTCGAAGGATCCAAGCCTAGCTCGCGAGCTACGTATTCGATCGGCTTGCCCGGCTGATAGACCGGTTGCAAAAGGAGTTCAGGTTTAACCAAGTCAGCGTAAGTCGGCATAATCTTTTTTCTAAACGCGAAGACCAAAAGGGATTCTAATGCTTCGAGCAAGCCTGACCTGAACAATACAGTTCCCCCTACCGAATCCTTGGCCTAGCTACCTCACCGAATAGAGAGTGATGCATCTAAATTTTCCCCGGTTAGCAGCGAGATAACCGGACAAGCAAAACCCGGGCGAATCCCCATTCGCCCGGGCCCTCCTCTAGTTTTTCTGGGTTCCTCAAATCCACTCCAGAAAAATCTTTCTCCCAACTCCCTAACAACAGTGAATACGGTTCATCACTACTTTTGAATTAGACCAAGTTGAAGTAATTTGGTTTCCAAAAATTCCACTTTTCTAAAAATGATTGAGCAACAAGATCTTAAGGAATTCGCTTCCCTGCAATTAACCGGTTTATATCTCGATTTTTTTCACTCGACCCCCACAATCACTACCGAATTCGCTTCTCCTATGACTCTTCAAACTCCTCCATCCCCTCTCTTTCGAAGTTTTCTTTGGCTCGGCATCACCGTAACGGTCTTCTTCATCCTCTTCATCGGCCAAAAGCTGATTATCCCGTTTATCTTGGCGATTTTCATTTGGTACCTGATCAACGTCCTCTCCTTCGCGATCATGAAATTGAAGATCGGCGGACGAGCCCTTCCAGCGTCGCTTCGGTACATCGCTTCAGTTCTACTCATCGTAGGAATTCTAAGCGTATTCTTCACCTTCATCACCAAGAACGTCAGCGAGGTCATTCAGGTCGCCCCCGAGTACCAAGCGAAGATCGAGCCGATGATTGATAAGGTCTACGGCTGGCTACCATTCGAAAAACCGCCTCCACTCAAAGAATTCGCCGCCCAATTCGATTTCAGCGGCCTCATTAAAAATGTCGCTGGAGCCCTCGGCAGTCTCGCCGGCAATGCTGGCCTAATAAGTATCTACGTAATGTTCCTCTTTTTGGAGCAGCGCAGCTTCGGCCCTAAAATCAAGGGAATGGCTCGGGGCAACATCAAGGAAACCGAAGTACTTAAAATAATCGAGCAAATCGACCGCGACACCCGCAAGTACATAGGGATCAAAACGTTTTCCAGCCTGACGACCGCGCTTCTCAGCTACGGAGTCATGACCTGGGCCGGACTCGATTTCGCCGCTTTCTGGGCCTTGCTCATTTTCTTCTTCAATTTCATCCCGACAGTCGGCTCGATTCTCGCTACCGTTTTCCCTTCAATCCTCGCCCTCATACAATTCGAAAGCCCAAGCACGGTAGGTCTCGTGATCGGCGGGATTTTGGCCACTCAAATTCTGGTAGGCAATCTCCTCGAACCACGACTCATGGGCAATTCCCTCAATCTAAGCCCGCTAGTGATTCTTCTTTCCCTCGGACTCTGGGGATCCCTTTGGGGAGTCTCCGGCATGTTTCTCTGCGTTCCGATAACGGTTATCGCAATGATCATCTGTTCTCATTTTCCGCAAACCCGTTCAATAGCCGTTCTCCTATCCGGCAACGGCCAGATCAAAAATCGACTATAAGGCCATCAATCACGAAACGGCTTAGTCGGTCGAAAGGTCGCTCTGTCCCTCTCTGTAGGAGGGGGTTTATCCCGCGATTGTTTCGATTCGCATAAAAATAAAAGTGGGATCGCTGGATAAATCCGATCCGACAACACTTAATCGGCAGTTTCTAAGGCTCTTTGACGCGTATAACCAACGTTTGATTGGCTCCTCGAAATCTATCAATAGATCAATTACAACTGAACCCCCTCTCTACGACTGGCGTTCGAAATCTGTAATCACATCTTCGATACACTTTATATTCGCAGATTCGAAATAGCCATTTACCTTGGCGATTATCTGCTGAAGCAATCCATCTGGACATGAAGCGCCGCCGGTCATCAACACGCGCAAAGGCCGATCCTCATCCGGAAGAAACGAGCGTTTCTCCATTCGCCCTTGCTTAGGATCGCTTGGATTGTAAGGAAACACGAAATGCTCGATCTCGCCCTTCGATAAAATATTCGCTTCCGACTGAATATAAAAAGCCCGTTGTCCAAAGGCTTTTTCGCAAATTCGATACAACTGATAGGTATTCGAGCTATTCTTACCGCCAACGACGATGGCGACATCAATTGGCTCTGCAATCGCCTGAGCCAGCGCATCTTGATTCACTTGAGTTGCATAACAGAGAGTGTCGCCCTTGCTGCTCATCGCCATGTGCTCTTCAATATGAGCCGAGCCATAACGCGCTTCTAATGCCGATTCCAAATACGCGATAATCTTAAGCGTCTCATTACGCAACAGCGTGGTTTGATTGACCAAGGCTACCTTTTCGAAATGACGACTCACATCGAAATCAGCGCTACATCGATCTCGAAACGGCTCGAAAAGACGCGCTCGATCATCGGGATCTTCCGCCTGAATCACCTTCGCCAACAACGCTGCCTCCTTCATGTCTCGAACAATCAACGACGGAGCGTATTTCGCGCTATTCGAAAACGTCGCTTTCGTTTCCTCGTGCTCTGCCTTGCCATGAATTACCACGGTAAATCCCCGTTGCCCATAACGCTTGGCCGCCTTCCACACTTTTTCTACAAGCATACAAGTAGCATCATACGCGTTAATCGGTAGGCCGCGCTCGATCAACCTGACCTTGTCTTCATCCCGCGCTCCGAAGGCTGGAATCATAACGACGTCTTCATCCGTCAACGTATCCCAAAACAACTTACCGGATTCCGGGTCAATCGCGGGGACACCTTTATCGCTCTGTAAATAACGTAATCCGCGAGCTTTCAGGTCTTCGTTCACAAACGGATTATGAATCAACTCGCTCAACATGAAGACGCGTCTTCCAGGATGAGCAGCAATCGTTTCATACGCCCGTTCAATCGCATTTTGAACACCCAGACAAAATCCGAAATGGCTCGGCAACAGATACTCGACCGCTCCAAAATCAAGGGTAGCAGGGCTAGACGCCGAACGTTCCTTCGCGCGCTTGACCGCTTTGATCGCATCGCACAAGGAGCTATGATAAAGTGCGGACGACGAATCATCGATGTGATAGATTTCCTTGTTTCGCTGTTTATCCGTTCGAAAGCGATAGATGTAATCCGTCTCCTTAAAATAGAGATAGGGAATTCGAATCACGTTCTCGCGAATAACCGACAAGTCCTCTAGCAAACTATCCGCAAGCGAGCTACCGGACTCCGATAGCTCGTACACTTCTTTCAGAGAAAACGCTCGATGCGATTCGTCTAGCTCCTGGACGGCCCCATCCATCACCGCAAATGCAAGCGCAGTCCCTCCTTGTTTTCCGACCTCGATCGGCCTTAATCCTGCGGGCATAATTTCGCCCAAATTCTCCAGGTCCGGTCCTTCCAGGAAAGTCCCCCAGCGACCATCAGGATCACGCCTCAAGACCACCTTATTGTTTTCTAGAAACAAATAAACGCGCCCTCGACGACTCGACGGGATTGGTTGGATCTGTTCGCTTTCCGATTTCATTAATCCGTCATCATTGAAACCTTTTCTCTCGTTCGGCAATGACAGAACGCCGATACGCTAGAAGAATGAAACGATACCGAATTCCTCGATCGCTCGATCTGTCGAAATCCACAGCTATTTTAGCTCGATTTCTCCTCAATCAACAAAGAAGCTGTCGCAAGCTATATGGCTGACGCTTCCTCCATTAAAAATTCTCCGTCCCGCAAACGAAGCTTCATGACTCGGCTCGACCTTTTCCCTCTGCGCAAAACCGCTGCTGGATACAATCGCGAGTCCCTGGTCGGCGATGCTAGAGCCGCCTTCAACGTTGCCCTGCTAGCATTCCCTCAAGGCATGGCCTACGCGATGATAGCCGGGCTACCGCTTTCCTACGGCCTCTTCGGATCGGTTATCGCTTCAATCGTCGGCATGTACTTCGCCGGATCGAAATTCATCGTACTCGGACCTACCAACGCGACTTCCGTCATGGTCATGAGTTCGTTCGCTGCGCTTGGCTTCGCGGGCAGTCAAGCCGTGGGCTACATATCGCTCCTGCTATTACTGGTCGGCATTATCCTCGTCGGCGGCGCTTACCTCGGCGTAGCCACGTTGATCCAATATATCTCTCGTACGGTCATCAGCGGATACATCACCGCGGCTGCGGCGCTCATCATCGCCAACCAAATTAAGAAAACGCTAGGCTTCGAATTCTCGCCAGGAGAACAGGCCTCCACGTTCATCGATGTAATTGCGACCACAATTAGCCACATCGGCAATACCCACATGCCGACCCTCGGGCTCAGCGTAATCACCCTTCTCATATTCATCGCGATTCAGAGGGTCTCGAAGAAACTACCCGCAGTCGCTATCACATTAGTCCTCTCTTCTCTCGTCGCATTTGTCGTCCAGAAGATAGACCCTTCATTGCAAGTGACGCTCATGCCGAGCTTGAATCTTTCGGAATGGGGGCCTTCCATTCCGAATCTCGAATTTGGCACGATCAAGGTCCTTCTCCCCATAGCAATGGCCATTGCTCTCCTCTGTGTTTTAGAAGGAAATTCCATAGGCAAATCGCTTGCGGCCCGCGAAGGAGCTCGCCTTGACAGCAATCAAGAAATGCTCAGCTCAGGAATGGCAAACATCGCCTGCGGGCTTTTTTCCGGCATGGTAGCATCGGGTTCGCTAACCCGCTCTCAACTCAACACCAACAGCGGCGCTCGAACACCGCTATCGAACCTCTACGCAGGTATCATTGTACTGCTCGGCGCCATTCTGCTCGGTCCGCTAATCGGCTACATCCCCAGTGCGTCGCTAGCGGTTGTCGTCGTTACCATCGGCATATCGCTCATCAACAAGCACCAACTCAGAATGGTGACCCAAACCACGCGGTCCGATAGCATCACTTTTTACGTCACCTTCCTTACCGGACTCGTATTCGCCCTAGATTTCGCAATCTATATCGGAGCCGTCTGCTCGATCGCGCTCTTCATCAAAAAAGTAGCCAATCCCGAAATCGTCGAATACGCCTTCGATGACGAGGGCAAACTAGGCAAGCGCGACGAGTCAGAAGACCGCGGCAATCTGGAAGTTTCCATCGTCCATGTCGAAGGCGAGCTATTCTTCGGCGCCGCCGAACTCTTTCGCGACCAAATGCGGCGAGTAAGCGACGCTCCAAATCTAAAGGTAGTTATTATGAAACTACGGAACGCTCACAACCTTGACGCCACTAGCTGTATGGCTCTCGAAGAACTGATCAGATACATGAACGAGCACCAACGAATATTGCTTGTGAGCGAAGTTCGTCCCGACACCATGAGAATTCTGAAAAAATCTGGCCTCGTCGATGTCATCAACCCGATCAATCTTTTCACCGACGAAGAAAGCAATCCCACTCTCTCTACCGCCAAAGCTCTTAAACGAGCCAAAGTAATCCTCGGTGACCGCGAAGCCAAGGTTTCCATATACGCCAAAGACAAGCGATAGCCGGTATTTTACGTAAAGATACTGATAAACCTATACTCGGAGAATTCTTCTAGAGCATCTCTCTAGGAAAAGATTGTTAAAAGACTCAGCTAAAGGTGAAACCACTCGCTACGATCACCCCAAATTCCACGATTGGATCAGCGAATACCTGAATAGAGCCTCGCCCAAAGATCCACGGCTACAATCCAATTTTAGATGCCATTAAACTCCTGATCAATCGCTTCCCTTATATTCGATAGAGACTTGAATCTACTGGAGTCCAGCGAAGCCAGCGCCCACCTCGTGTCGAGGGATGAGCCACTAGCCGAACAATCGCTCGAGCTAGCAAAACTCGTGCAAAGCGCTTTCGTCGAAGGCAATGCAACTTCGCCGAACATTTCACTCCCCAACGAATCCGGCGGTTTCGTTTTCTACCACGGCACCGCCTACAAAATTGAATCGCTCCAGGCCGTATCCGTTAGCCTAATCTCTACCGAACTCGCCGCCCTTGCCTCCGCAGGCAATGTGATCGACATGCAGAGCGCCTTTCTCGCGAACATGAATCACGAGATCCGTACGCCCCTCAATGGAATGATCGGCATGATCGATCTTCTCGAGGAAACTTCTCTCGATCCAGACCAGGGCGAAATGCTCGAAGCCATCCGATCGAGCGGCGATACCCTAATGGCCTTGATCAACGATATTCTCGACTTCTCGAAAATCGAAGCGGGCAAAGTTGAAATCGAATCCATTCCCTTCTCCCCAAGCGATTGCATCAACAGCTGCGTCTTTCTCCTTAAAAGCAAAGCCCTGCAACGCTCCCTCACTATTGAATCCCAGATCGATACATCCGTCCCGAAAATCGCCATCGGAGACTCCGCTAGACTTCGCCAAATTGTCCTGAACCTCGTCAACAACGCTCTCAAATTTACGCTAGAAGGCTCGATCAAAATCATCGCAACCGCTAAACGAGGATTCCGTGGAGCTTATAATCCGAGTCAAGGACACCGGCATCGGAATCGAACCGGAAAAGATGGATCAACTCTTCAAACCGTTTTCCCAAGTGGACGCGTCCATTTCCCGTCGATTCGGCGGCAGCGGACTCGGACTCGCCATTTGCAAAAACCTGGTCGAGCTAATGGACGGACAGATTCACATAAACTCAGAGCCCAATCAAGGCTCCGAATTCTGGTTCACAATCCCTCTCCAAATCGCTCAGGATTCCGCCCTAGAAGCCAAAGCGAAAGATCCTGACACCGAAACGCTCAATACGAGCTATCCCATTTCGATCCTAGTCGTTGAAGAAAACTTTGCAAATCTCAAGACGATCGGAGCCATGCTAGACCGCTTCGGCTACACGCCCGAACTTGCTAGCAATGGACAAGAGGCCATCGATCGGTTTCTCGATGGCAATCACGACGTCATTCTCATGGACATGCATATGCCAATACTCTCTGGTTTCGACGCGACCAAAGAAATTCGAAAAGACTGCGAACCCAAAGATCAACCCTGGATTGTAGGGGTTTCCGCCAGTACGATGAAGACCGAACAAGACCTCGCCTTCAAAGCGGGCATCGACGATTTCGTCAGCAAGCCGATCGCCCTGTCCACCCTACAAACCAGCCTAAAACAGGCATTCGAAGGACTCGCCAATCGGCGCAAAAAAAACGGGCAAACGTAAGCAAACATCTGCCTACCTCGATTTAAGCTAAATCATCGAGCCAACCTGATTAATCAGGATGGACGCCAGCCACGCCAGCAAAGTCATGAATCCGAAGGACACGCATGCCCACTTCCAACTCGTTTCCTGAGCGATAATTGCCAGCGTTGCACCGCATTGCTGACAAAGCGCGAAAAACACCATAATGGCAATAACCACGGGAATCGTAAAAATCGGCATTCCTGCCTTCGGTCCGAACGACCAAGTTTGACCGGCCATCGTTTCGCGTAAATCACTCGCTTCCTCATCCACGTCTCCTCCCAGGCTGTAAATGATTCCCAAAGTCGAAATGAGCACCTCTCGAGCCGGAAAACTCGCGATCACGCCAACCGTAATCTTCCAATCGAAACCCGCTCCAGCAAATACTGGCTGAACCGTTTTGCCAATTCGTCCCATAAAGCTCTGCTCGATGTAGGCCGAGGAAACCTGATACTCCAAGGCCTCCTGCAAATCCTCACTCGCGTCCAGTTCCGCTCGGCTTTCAGCAGCAGTCCATCCGTGCTCCGACGCCAGGCTTTCCAAGAAAACGTCCTGCACTTCGAGCTCGATGGACTCCGATCTCGGAAAATATAGCAGAGCCCAAATCACGATCGTAATCGCGAAGATCACCGTGCCCGCATTGACCACGAATTCCTTGCCCTGATTATACATTCGAATCAGAACATCCCGGACCTTCGGGATCTGATAATTAGGCAACTCCAGCAAGAAAGGCTGAGGTGGGGTTTTCAGCGCAAATCGATTCATCAGATACGCAAAAGGCATCGCCACGATCAAGCCTACAAAATGCATCCCAAACAACGTAGCCCCAGCTATCCCCGCTCCATACTTAGGCTCGATAAACGCTCCGATCAACAAGACATATACCGGTAAACGCGCAGAGCAGCTCATAAACGGAGCTACCAATATCGTAACCAATCGCGCCTTGGGATCCTGAATCGTACGCGTAGCCATTATCCCCGGAATCGCGCAAGCGTAGCTCGACAACAGAGGAACGAAACTTTTGCCAGACAAGCCGCACCAACTGAACAGTTTGTCCATTAGAAAAGCGGCTCGCGACATGTATCCAGTATCTTCCAACAGAGTGATAAAGAAAAATAGAATAAGAATTTGAGGCAAAAAGATCACCACCGCCCCCACGCCTTCAATAATCCCATCCGTCACCAAACTCTCGATCATCGGCCACGGAGACAAGAAATTGGAGAGCGCCTCTTGAACGACCCCCTTGCCTCCTTCGATCAGATCCATGAAGGGCCCGGCCCAGCTGTAAACGGATTGAAAGACCAGATACATTAAAGCCAAAAAGGCCAATAACCCCCACCAGCGATGAGTCAGCAATCCGTCAATCGATTCACTCCCATCAGCGCGTCGCGACTGACTGGTATTAATACAGGGTTCAACGATCTCTTTGATATGGCGAAACAGGAGTACCGCTTCAGCATTAGCCGGATTCAAGCCACCTTTAAAGAGAGCTTTCTTCGAATGCTCCAAAGCGTCGTGAGCTTCGTCTGCCGACGCTCCTGCGCGAATAAAAATTTGATCATCCCCTTCGAATATGCCGCGCATAACCGATGCATCATCCATACGTTCATCGCAACTTTGAGGCAATAATCCCCTGGCATCCTCGACTGCATCACTAACCGTTTCCGGCCAAATCGGCGTCAACAAAAGCGGACTTTCTTCCAAAGCCTCCGCAATCGCCACCTTCAGCTCAGCAACGCCCTCAGCCCGCGAGGCCGAGATCGGTACGATTGGAATGCCCAAACGCTTTTTGAGCTCCTCGACATCCACCTCGATCTGGCGTTTTTTGGCAGAATCCCAATAATTCAGCGCCAACACCATCGGCAATCCCAATTGGCCAATCTGATAGGCGAGAAAAAGATTTCGCTGCAAATTCGTAGCGTCGACAATGCACAAAGCCAAATCCGGACGATCCAAATTCTCAACCTCTCCTCGCAAAGCATCCACTACCACTCGCTCGTCTGGCGAAGCCGCCGCCAGGCTGTAAGTCCCAGGTAAATCGTGAATTTCAACTTTTCCCGATCCGATCAGAGCAATCCCAGTCTTCTTCTGCACCGTTACGCCCGGATAGTTACCCACCTTCTGACGCATGCCCGTCAAGCAATTGAACAAAGTACTCTTGCCCGTATTCGGGTTGCCAATCAATGCGACGCGACGGAGGCGGACATCACCGGAATCACTCTTTGCGGAATACGACACGTACCGAAAAGTCGCTAATTCGAAACCGGTTGAACAAAAATCTGAGCCGCATCCTCGCGGCGCAGACTCAACTGGCGTCCCTCGACATCCAACGCAATGGGGTCACCCATAGGAGCTGACTTGATAAATCGCACCGTCACTCCTGGCATCAGACCCAATTCCATAAGACGTCGGGCAGCAGTAAGCGTCGGTTTGTATGAACCGATTTTCGCAGTTTGTCCGGCAATTAGATCGTTGAGAGTTTTCAAAACATGTCTCCTTTTGTGCTTGTTGAGACCGAGTTTCAGTTTAACGTAAGCAAAGTCAACTGGTTTCATCCATGGAGCAACATTTAGAAATCCTAGTCATTTTCGGCATAATCGCTATCGCTATCGCCTTTCTTGTAAAACGATTCGTCTTCAAGAAAAAGCCAGGCGACTGCAACAGCGGATGTAATTGCCCGAAGCCCGACCTTCCAAAGAACCCTAGATAAGACGAAAAAACCTGCATCCTCAAAAAGGAGCGCAGGAATAAATTCTCTAGGCAAAACGCGCCTCGAACTAAAGCCGAGGAATCGTCAATCCGCCATCAACCATGATCACTTGACCTGTGGAGTAAGGAAAATCCCCACGAGCCAATGATGTCACGGCTTTGCCGATATCTTCCGGAAATCCCCATCGACGGGTCACGCACAAACCTTCCGCGATGAGTTTATCATACTTAGCCGTCACTTCAGGCGAAGCCGTCATATCCGTTTTCGTAACGCCCGGACGTATCTCGTAAACCGGAATCCCCTCTTCGCCCAAACGAGCAGCGAACAATTGAGTCACCATGCTCAAACCCGCTTTAGCCACGCAATATTCGCCTCGATTCGTTGACACCACCGTTGCGGAGATCGACGAAACGTTGACGATTCCACCACTAAACGATGGATCCGCTTGCTTGGCTTCGACCATATCTCGAGCTACTGCCTGAGAAAGGAAAAAGGCTCCTTTCAGGTTCGTATCTAAGACGAAATCGTAATTCTCCTCAGTCGTCTCCAAAATATCGAGACGCTGTTTCGGTGCTACGCCAGCGTTATTGACGAGTAAATTCAACGCTCCGCCCGTAAACAAGCGAACCACTGAAAGAATACCTTCACGCCCTTCAGCCGAACCAATATCGCCGCGAGCATAAGCCACATCAGCGCCCAAAGCCTTCAGCTCGCCAATTGACTCAGCGACAGACTCCTCGGGACGCATACCATTGATGACGATATTCCACCCCTCGGACGCAAGGGCTTTAGCTATACCAAAACCAATGCCTCGAGAGCCTCCAGTTACTAAAACGGTTTTCTTACTCATGAGATAGTTTCTCTGCTCGTATTTATAATTCGTTACAAATTAAGATTAGCCCAACTCAGGAACATCGACCCAACGACGCTCCGCCCATGACTGTAGGGCCAGCCCTGCTAGCTGCACTCCACGAGCGCCTTCAAGCAAATCCCAAGCGAACGGCTCATCGAGAACGATATGCTTAAGGAAAAGCTCCCACTGCACCTTGAACGCGTTATCGAAATTCTCCTGCTCGGGCATCTTCTGCCAACCTTCGTAAAAATCGATTGGCTGTGGGATATCCGGATTCCAAACTGGTTTTGGAGTCGTATTATAAGGCTGAATCCAGCAATCACGCAAACTCACGACCGCAGATCCCTTCGTGCCATCGACTTGCATCATGAACAAATCGTCGCGACGTGGGCGAGTGCACCAGTTTGAATTAATGTGGGCTACAATACCTCCTTCAATCTGGAATGTACTGTAGGCTGCATCGTCAGCCGTCGCTTTGTAAGACTTCCCGTACTCATCCACACGCTCAGGTATGTGAGTCGCTCCAATACAGGATACCGATTCGATCTTACCGAAGAGATTAGCAAGAACATAGCGCCAATGGCAAACCATGTCTATGATTATTCCACCATCATCTTCCTTGCGGTAATTCCAAGAAGGACGCTGAGCCGGGATACTATCGCCTTCGAATACCCAGTATCCAAAATCTCCCGTCACGCTGAAAATCCGCCCCAAGGCGCCCGAATCGATTACCCGCTGAAGCTTAGCGAGACCTGGAAGCCAAAGTTTGTCCTGCACCACGCCATTTTTCACGCCCGCCTTCTTGCAAATACCCGAAAGCTCAACCGCCGTCTCAACATCAATCGCGGTCGGCTTTTCACAATAAACATGCTTACCAGCCGCTGCTGCATCCTTTACGCCCTGAGCGCGACGAGAGGTCGTTTGCGAGTCAAAATAGATTTGGTAACGATCATCTTTCATCACGCTATCCAAATCCGTAGTGTATTTCTCAACACCGCTTTGTTCGCAAAGGTGCTTGAGCTTCGTTTCATTACGGCCCACCAAAATCGGATCAGGCATAATGACTTCAGTCGGGTTCACCTTAACCCCGCCCTCTTTAATAATAGCCGCAATAGAGCGTAAGAGGTGTTGGTTCGTACCCATGCGTCCAGTGACGCCGTTCATAATAATGCCTACCTTATGTGTCTTCATAATATTTTATTCTCCTAATGCTTAGGTTCTTATATTAAATTACTTTGTCGCGAGATACGCTTCTTTGATTTTCTCCAAATACTCGTCTTGATCCATGGCCCAATAACGGTTCGAAAATATCTCAACTTCTTCGTATCCAGTAAACCCTGATTCATTTACCCACTTTCGAATCTGCGGAATATCGATAACGCCCTCGCCCATAAGGCCCCGATCATTGAGCATGTCCTCTGGCAGGTTCTTCCAATCGCAAATGTGGAAAGAAAAAATCCGATTCTTCTCACCGGCTATCTTCAATTCAGCTTCGAGCCGATCGTCCCACCAGGTATGAAAAACATCTACCGTCATTCCAAGATTCGGATGCCCGACTTCATCGCAAATAGCATTTGCCTGAGTCATCGTATTCACCGCGCTGCGACTATCCGCATACATTGGGTGAAGCGGCTCTATCCCTAGCTTAATGCCAGCAGCAGCGGCGTGCTTAACCGATTCCGCAATGCCTTCCGTAATCTGCTTGCGCGACTCGAAAAGCGATTGTCCCGGCGTGGCCCCGCAAACAAGCACGACCAAAGGAGCGCCAATTTCAGCCGCTTCATCGATAATCCGCTTATTCTCGTCAATCGCCTTCAAGCGACCCGAACCTTCCAAAGCCGTAAAGAACCCTCCTCGAACGTAACACGCTACGTCAATTCCTTCGCTACGGATCATATCGCCAGTCGCCTTGTGGTTTTCGCCATAGGCCGCCACCGCGTCCTGCCAAACAGAAATGGCGCTCACGCCCGCCGACGCATACTTGCCTGCCGCTTCGCGTAAACCCAACGGTTTAGTCGTTATGCTATGAATACACAGTTTAGATAAATCGGACATATTGAATACTCCTCGATCAAACAGTTAATCTATTTACTCAGGCACCCGTAAAACGTGTACGGAGCCTCTCCTTTAATGATTCGTTGCAAACCCAAAGCAGCTTCGCGGATGTGATAGTCACCCCACTGACTCGACTCGCCACAGGCGATTTTCTGCCCAGCTGGAACATTGTCCCAACCATTAGGCTCATGGTAAATCGAATGAAGGAGTAATCCTTGGTGATCGCTTGCTTCGCTCAAATAAGGCGTCGCCAGCAATGAGCGCATACTCGTCAATCCCGCCTGCCAATACTTCGCGCCGTCTTCGGTATCCCTTCCCAAATACTGCCCTAAACGAAGCAAACCCTGCGCTCCGATAGCTGCAGCAGTGCTATCAATCGGCTCCCATTCGTTATACGGATCGGAAGCACGCTCTCTCCAATCGCCTAAACGATGAAGATTCGGCGCCCCGCCATCCCAATAGGGAACGCCATCGGTAGGCGTGTTTTCGATAAACCAATCGCAGGTTGCTCGAGCTGCTTTAAGACACGTTTCTTTAATCGCGTCTTTACCGCCAAACGCATCGAACTCGGAACCTTCAAGCGTTTCCAGGAATTCCAGCTCTTCGGCAAACCCAACCATCGCCCACGCCAAGCCGCGCGTCCAAGTAGTGAATCCGCTAAACCCTTGCTGAGCATTCGGGCAGCGATATCGGCCATCGTTCGTATTGAAAACACTCTCATGCGCCGTCCGCCCCCATTCGTCGTACTTGTCACGACCTTCTCCGTAAAACACACTGTACTGGGCAGTCGCCTTAATATGATCAAGAGCTCGGCCCAACAAACTGATTGGCGAATCATTCTCGCCCATCAGAACATGCCCCAATGCATGAGCGACCATTACGATTCGGCAACTACGAATCGTATCCACGAATAAACTATGCGGCCCATTAAACGAATAGATGTACCCGCCACCGTCGTGAGTGTTTGTCCAACGGCTAGCCTGAACGGCTCCCGAAACCTTAAGCGCCAACTCGCAAAAGTCTTTCTCCGCCTGCGGACCTTCGATTTTCCCTTCATTCAACAATCGAAGCCAATTGCCATAGCAGCTTAAATTATTGAAGCCGTGATCATGCACGCCGATATGGCTAACATGGGTCGCCATCCGATCCACGGTCCGTTTTTTCCCGAGCTCGAGAAAACGCTCATCGCCAGTCGCATCGAACTGCAGAAACGCCGAACCATAGACGAACCCCTCGGTCCACTCCGTCCAACCGCGCGTCGAATATTTCCCATCAATGGTAAATACCGGCGATCCATCAGAAGTATCATACTCCTTTTCAATCAGATCGATTTTTTGCCCGGAAAGCTCCCAAAAGCGTTCCAAAGGACCTGTTAACGATTCAGGTGAAAGCGTAGTGTCAATTTTCATGCAAATCTAGTATCTCTTATCTTTTCTAATGTGAACGATCATGAACTGACAGTCCTCGAGCACCTCATAGCTATGCTCCTGAATCGCGTCGAACTGTATACTCTGCCCTACCGACAAAGTCTGCGTCTCCTGAGGCAAGGTCAGCCTTAAGACGCCTTTCAATACCCAGCAAATTTCGTAATCGTCGTGGTGAATCTCCGGCTTCGAAATGCTAGAACCCTTGAGAGCTTCGCCCAACAAGCAATTTGCATTCGCATAACGTACTGCCCTAAAAAGAAAACCGTCCGCATCATAGAACTCCGCTTCTTTACGATTCGAAAGCGGCGCCTCCGCCAAGGTTAGCAAGTCCGTCGCTCGCATTCCAAATACGCGCCCAATCTTAAACAAAGTCTCAACCTCCGCCTGCGTCTGATTCCGCTCCAACTTGGAGATCACCGCAATCGAGACCCCGCTCGCTTCCGACAAGTCGCTCAATGTCATCTCCGCCCGCTTCCGAATCTCTCGCAAAATCGAGAAATTGAACATCGGCAGACCCGCCGCCTCTTCCAAAAGCACACTAGACATGAAAACAGAGATACATCCTAATTTTTCCCTGGCAAGCATTTATTGCTTAAAATTTATCGCCTGAGAAAATAGAGATAATCCTCAAAACATAAATAACATTAGACACTGTTAAATAAGTCAGTTTAGGAGCGGGTTTGTCCCTCGATTTTTAGTCTTTGCAGTATCGACACGCATTATCGCGGTCCACGCTTAGCGGGACCGCTCCTACAATTAGGCAGTAGAGCCGACGACGAGTCGGGGTCTGCGACAAACTTCGATTTATTAAACAGTCTCTAAGACTCTCTAACCCTTGAAATTACAACGTTGTAGTTTTAAGGGTTAGAGCTTCGGACAACCAATAAAGCATCCCTGGATAAGCCCCGAGCTAATCAAAAGGTAGCGGCCGATCTCCGAGCGGCCATTTCCCTCAGATGCAAAAAAGCGAAACCAGGCAATCAGCCAAGTCTCGCGCAAATTTTCCAGTCAATCGGCCGTAATAGCCGAATGAGCAACTCTAGAAGATAAAATCGTTCACGATCTGCTCGTAACGTTCTTGCTTGCCACTGATTTGCTTCGGCTCGCCGTTGGCGCTACCAATAGCATATAGCCCTTCGAGCGACAGCTCTCCCTTCTCGAAGCTAGCTCCATTACCCGCGTCGAAACTGCTGTAGCGTTCGGTCTTAAGCCCCGGAAGCTTCGAACCATTCAAAATCTTCTCGGCTATCAACGACGCGCGAGCAAACGCATCCATGCCCGCAATGTGAGCGATGAACAGGTCTTCTAGGTCTGTTGAATTACGACGCGTCTTCGCATCGAAATTAACACCTCCGCCCTTCAATCCGCCGGTTTTAAGAATCACGAGCATCGCTTCAGTCAGCTCGTTCAAGTTCATCGGGAACTGATCCGTGTCCCAACCATTCTGATAGTCTCCCCGGTTCGCATCGATACTGCCGAGCAATCCGGCGTCGGCCGCCATCTGCAATTCGTGATCGAAAGTATGCCCTGCCAATGTAGCGTGATTAACCTCAACATTGAGACTGAAGTCCCCCAGCAAATCGTACTGTCTCAAGAAACCGATTACCGTTTCGCAGTCGAAGTCGTATTGATGCTTGGACGGTTCCGCAGGTTTTGGCTCGATGAAAAACTGACCCTTGAATCCCTGTGAACGAGCATAGTCGCGAGCCATAGTTAGCATACGCGCAAAGTGCTCCTTCTCACGCTTCGTGTCCGTGTTAAGCAAGGACATGTATCCTTCGCGACCACCCCAGAATGTGTAGTTTTCGCCGCCGAGTTCGATCGTCGCGTCGATCGCGTTCTTCAGTTGAGCTCCCGCATAAGCCACCGTATTGAAATCCGGATTCGTCGACGCACCATTCATGTAACGAGGATTGCTGAACAAGTTGGCCGTTCCCCAAAGCAGCTTAACCCCAGAAGCAGCCTGCTTCTGTTTCGCGTATTCGACGATAGCCCTTAGATTCGATTCGGACTCCGCGAAGCTCGACCCTTCTTCAACCAAGTCGAAGTCGTGGAAGCAATAATAAGGCGCTCCCATCTTTGTGATAAATTCAAAAGCCGCATCCATCTTGCCCTTCGCGCGACTCACTGCATCGGAACCTTCGTTCCAAGGAAACTCCTTCGTGCCGGGACCAAATGGATCGCCGCCTGTTCCGCAAAAGCTGTGCCAGTAAGCGATCGCAAAGCGAAACAGCTCCTTCATCGATTTACCAGCTATCTGCTGATCAGGATTGTACCACTTGAATGCAAGCGGGTTGTCGCTGTCTCGGCCTTCGTACTGGATTAGTCCCACTCCGGGGAAGTATTCTTTGTCGCCTTTGATAATATTCATCGCAGTTATTTTCTCTTTGTAGGGTTTATTGAATAACAGGGCTTCCGCCTGATCGAAATTTGGACGAGGAAAAATCCGCTGACCTTCCTGGACTCTGTCATTATGCCACGAAAACATATCCATAAGCCTTAATCATTGTCTCAAAAGTTAGCATTATTGTCCCACGTAATATTGACCTCGCTCAAACTAGCCTCATTCTTACTCCATCAAATAAAATCGAGACCCCATGACCGGCATACTAGCCAAAGGTGAAAACTACTTCGAAGATGCATCCTACCCGATCACAGCCCGTCGCGTGCTGACCGGATTATCAAGCCAACCCTCCCACGAGCACGATCTTACTGAAGTCCAACACGCCCACGATTTCAACGAACTTGTCCTCATCACCGGCGGTACCGCGCTCCACTGGCTTAACGGTAGCGAGTTCCCCATCGCCGCAGGGGATACCTTCCTCCTCCAAGGCCAGCAGGATCACTATTTTCACAAACGCGATCGCTTGGAGATGATCAACATTATGTACGATCCCAAGCAAATCGAATTGCCCGAAAGTCGCCTCCTGAAAATGCCCGGCTACTGCGCCCTATTCATGCTCGAACCGGTATTCCGCAAGCAACACCGCTTCTCCAGTCGCCTCCACCTCGAGCGCCTCGCCCTATCCCGTGCCGAGCGAATCGCCCTCGAAATGGTCGACGAGGTCGACCGACGCCTCGACGGCTACGAATCCGCTCTGCTCGGTAAGCTAATCGACCTTATGGTCTTCCTCTCGCGCTCCTACCAGAAATCCGAATCCACTAACTCAGCCGCCCTCCTCCGCGTCGGTAAGGTCATCAGCAGCATGGAGCAAGACTGCGCCCGAGACTGGAAGCTCGAAGAATTCATCGAAATGTCGCGCCAGTCCCGCAGTCACTTCATCCGCACATTCGCCAAAGCCACACGCCTCTCGCCATTCGAGTACCTCATCCAACTCCGCCTCCAACGAGCCATGGGGCTCCTGCGGAATTCTCGCCTTACCATCTCGCAAATCGCATTCGAAGTCGGCTTCAACGACAGCAACTACTTCGCGCGGCAATTTCGAAAACGAAAAGGAACCTCGCCCCTCGCCTACCGAAAATCTTTCGGCAGCAGCTCGTAAATATCCGTATTTTCTCTCGTCCCAACTAGCGAACCCAACACACGCCCATGAGGAATGCCCCTCAATTGCTCGCTCGAGGTATTAAGAAACTCAAGACTTCTCCGCAGCAGAGAAGTTCATGGAACGACTCCGTCCCATATTACCTGTATCCAAACTCCGATGCCACACGCTCGCCATCGCTTGCAGCCTCTGCCTGGCTCACGTTTTTGCTGAAACGAGCCTCACCCGAATTCGCCCATCAGCAATGAAGCATTTCTAAGATCATTCAACACTGAGCTACTACGAGAAAGCGCGTCGACTCGACAGAACCAATTCGTACGCCCCAGGAAACACGCGATTCGCTTCTGGCAACACTCAATCGCCAAGACAAATCATCGCTCTCCCATGCGATCTCCGAATTCACCAAAGCGATCGAGCAATCCACTGAATTCCAAAACAACCAAGACTCCCAACGAAAAGCCAAGATTGCCGTCTCAACCAACTCCCTTCGACAGCTAGCGAAAATCCTCGAAAGCTCCCAGAGTTCCGCCGACCAAACGATCCCCTAAGTCGCAGCGATCCTAAAACATATCGAAACGCTTCTACCTATTCAGCTATCGCCCCAAGCGGAATCGACGCCACCACCGCCTGTAAGCCATCCCAAACCAGCAAGCCAGAGCTCGAAGCCGAGCGAGCCCTATTCGCTCCCCATAATCTCCTTCACCTTCGCCAGCGAATCTTCGGAAAAACGAAAATCCGGCCAAGTTACCGCCAACATCGGGGTGAGCGGCGACGGCTCTCCAAGCCAAGTCCCCCAGGCGATAATCCCCTCTTCCGATTCGCCTCGATTCCAAGCAAACCCATCCGCCCCCGCTTTTGTGATCTCAGCGAGCAAACCCTCCGAACAATCATTCGGCACAAGATCCGGACGCTGACTCAAAATCAACTTACCCATCGCCATTCGATCGATAGCAAACGTCCTTCCCTCCGGCGGGATCACCCTAACCCGACAATCTGGCTCCTCGTGCGAAATATGCCGAA